>Ga0307437_1000042_pt1 | contig 93531 bp, 84 predicted proteins | sample SalMarWE160390MG_FD_202146 | JGI IMG/M metagenome (GOLD analysis project Ga0307437, IMG submission 202146) | Salt marsh sediment microbial communities from the Plum Island Ecosystem LTER, Massachusetts, United States - WE1603-90 | ecosystem: Environmental > Aquatic > Marine > Intertidal zone >...
ATCTTCGGCCGATGTTAATGTCGTGGCTCTGGTTGGGGAACGGGGTAGAGAGGTGCGGGAGTTTATCGAGACCGATCTCGGCCCGGAAGGGATGAAAAGAACGGTAGTAGTAGCCGTCACCTCAGATCAGCCTTCGCTGATTCGGATCAAGGGCGCCCTCGTCGCCACGACCATTGCGGAGTATTTTCGTGACCAGGGCAAAGACGTCATGCTTCTGATGGATTCCCTGACCCGAATAGCGATGGCCCAGCGCGAGATCGGCATTGCCGTCGGCGAACCGCCAACGACAAAAGGCTATACCCCGTCCGTCTTTGTTCTCCTCCCCCGGCTGCTGGAAAGAGCGGGTCATACCAAGACCGGCTCGATCACCGGTCTCTACACCGTACTGGTCGAGGGAGATGACCTCAATGAGCCGATATCCGATGCCGTCCGATCTATTCTCGATGGCCACGTCACCCTCTCTAGAAGGCTGGCCTCGTTGAACCAGTATCCGGCGGTCGACATTCTCGATTCCATCAGTCGGTTGATGGTAGAGGTGTGCTCTGAGGAAGAAATCAGGCTGGCAGGGCAGCTGCGGGAGCTGGTCTCGGTCTATCGGGAAGCCGAGGATTTGATCAACATCGGCGCCTACATCAAAGGCTCCAATTCCAAGATCGACAGAGCCATTTCAAAGATTGATGAAATCAACACTTTTTTTCGACAGGGTATCTACGAACTGGCCGATCACGAGGAGTCGTTTCGACAATTGCAAGCCATTACGGAGGATGAGCGGCCGTCAGACTCTGAAGAATGACCCCCATGAAAAAGTTCAAATATCGCCTGGAAGCCCTGCTCAAGGCCAAAGAGCACATCGAAAAGGAAAGACAGAAGCAACATGCCGCCGCGTTGCAGCAAGTCCATAACCAGCAACAGGATATGGAGCGAATAGACCAACATAGGAGCACAACTCTTTCCCAACAGCGCCGGGGCATGACCGGTTCGATGTCGGTAGCCGAGATGCTTGTCTATTGCCGGTATATCCTCAAGTTAAAGCGGGATATACTCGCCGGCGGCGAACTGTTGAACGCTCTTAAAGAAACCGAACAGGAAAAACGACAGACCCTGGTGAAGGCATCAAAAGAACGCAAGGTGTACGAGAAGCTAAAGGAACACCGACACGAACAGTTTAACAATGATGTTCGGTTACAGACGACCAAAGAGAACGATGAAATCGCCCTCAACAGCTTCCGTCTGAAAGGGGGATAATATTCCTCCGTTAAAAGTGACTTGGGTTGTCGCTGTCAGGGAGCTCTACCCCCCTTAGGCAGGCTGTGGAATTCTAAACAGTCTACTCATTGAGCTCAGCCATCAGGTCGGCCCCGACTTCAAGCTGGTCATATTGACTCTCGCGTGACTTGTACAAAACCACGAGGGTTACCCGGCGGTTTCTCTCATCCATGGGGCTATCCCGAAACATCAGAAGCTTGTCGGCAAACCCACGAACTGCCCGCACCTGCCCTTCGTACAGGCCTGAGACCTCCATCAGACGTCGCGCGGCGTTGGCACGATCGGCGGACAGTTCCCAGTTTGTGTAGTCTTTGCCGCCCCCGAAAGCAGCGTCGGTATGGCCTTCCATGACGATGAGGTTTTCTAGGTTACCCAGTTCGCGGGCAATCGTAATCAGAATTATGGCGCTCTGTTGAAGAAGTTTGGCCGAACCGGGCTCAAAGAAAGCCGCAGATTTCTCCGACTCATTGAGAATGATCCTAAGCCCTTCCGAAGTCAGTTGGAACTTGACATTCTTGCGAAGCCTTTGGAAGGCCTCCTGTTTCTCAAGCTCTTTCAGGATCTTCCGGGCAGCGAGAGTGAGCTCCTTCTTTTCCTGTTCTGAAGGCCCGGCACTCTCTTTGGGTGGCTTGATGTTACTACTCTGGCGGGGCTTTTGTGTTGGGAGAACGGACTGTGAGCCTTTGAGCAGACCTTGGGCGCTCTGTGACTTGAACTTGCCGGGATCTCGGAAGAACCCTGCCACAGCCTCTCGGACCTCGGGTTTCTGGCCCACCAACCACATGACCAAAAAAAAGGCCATCATGGCCGTCATGAAATCGGCAAAGGCCACTTTCCAGGCGCCCCCATGATGGCCACCGTGGCCGCCCTTTTTTTTCTTAACTATAATTGGTTGTTGTTCAGCGTGTTCGGCCACGGGCGCTTACCTCTTCTTGGTCTCCTGACAGGCCTTTTCCAGTTCGATGAACTCGGGGCGGACCTCGGCGTATAGAGATCGGCGGGCGAACTCGACAGCAATAACGCCGGCTACTCCCTTATGAAACGCCAGCAGCGCATGCTTCATGCAAGTGAGGTATTGTTTGCTGTCATTGAGCCGGTGTCTCAGACTGACCGACAGTGGTCCAACGAACCCATAACAGCCCAAGACACCCAGGAAAGTACCTACCAACGCGGCCGCCACTTTGTGACCGATCTCGGCCGGTGGGCCATCTATTGCGGCCATCGTGATGACCACCCCCAGCACCGCCGCCACGATGCCCAATCCCGGCAGTGAGTCGGCCATGGTCCCCAGGGCGTTCGACGGCCGTCCTTCTTCTTCGTGGAGGACCTCGATATCATCCTCCATCAGGTCTTCAAGATCGTGAGGCTGGACGGCGCCTGATATAATGACGCGCATGGTATCAGCGAAAAAGGCAACGGCATGGTTGTTTTTCAAGAACTTAGGGTACCGTTTCAGTATCTCACTTTCCTGGGGGTGCTCCACGTGGTTCTCAAGGCCTATCAAACCATCCTTGCGGGCGACATTAAAAATCTCGAACATCATTACCAGCAGGTCGAGATAATCCTGCTTGTTCAAGTCTTTGCCTATAGAGCCCTTAAGCTGGCTGATTATCCCCTTGATCACCGGTAATGGGGTCGAGATCAAGAGCGCTCCCAGGGCGGCGCCACCGATAATCAGGAGTTCCATTGGCTGGTTCAGAGCCATTATGTGGCCCCCCTCAAGGACAAATCCTGTGATCACCCCTCCCAGGACGACTATGGCTCCAATGAAAATGAACATGTCTTATGCCTGCAATCCGGTTTTCCCCTGTGTTCCCCTGTAATCGATACCTATCGTTATATATTTCGTCAATCGGAGGTAAATCTGAATGTTTTGTTGCCGTGTCCGTACCTTAGGGACAGACGAGTGTGCAAGGAGCCATCAGCAATGGATGTCGGGTTTCTCGAAACTTGACCTACAAGGCTGATGGACAAAATGGGGGTAGACAGGTTCAGCCGCTCAGCTGGCTTTTTTCTTTCTGGTGTGGGTGACGGTTTTGGGCTTGGCCTCGTCAGTGATGGTTTTAGCGGTAATCGTGATTTCGGCAACCTCCGGGGTGGAGGGAATCTCAAACATTATATCCAACAGCGCTTTTTCAAGAATGGACCGGAGCGCCCGCGCGCCTGTTTTCCTCTTCTGGGCGATTTTTACAGCGGCTTCCAAGGCTTCCGGCTCAAAGCGGAGCTTAACTCCGTCCATCTCCATCAGCCTGATATACTGCTTGGTGAGGGCGTTTTTAGGCTCTGTCAAGATGCTGATTAGCGCCGCCTCGTCCAGGGGGCGGAGGGCCGCCGTGACCGGCAGACGTCCCACCATCTCAGGAATGATACCGTAATCTATCAAATCAGCCGGCAGGACATGGTCAAGAATATCGGGCGACTCATGGTCAACGAAACTCTTCTCAGCATCGAAACCAACCGTCTTCTTGCCGATGCGGCGGGCAATAATCTTTTCTAAACCGTCAAAGGCGCCGCCGCAGATAAAGAGGATATTGCTGGTGTCGATCTGGACAAAAGCCTGCTCCGGATGTTTGCGACCTCCTTTGGGGGGGATGTTGGCCACGGTTCCTTCGAGAATCTTCAGCAATCCCTGCTGGACCCCTTCGCCTGAGACGTCGCGGGTGATCGACGGGTTGCCGTCCTTGCGGGCAATCTTGTCTATCTCGTCCACATAGATGATGCCCCGCTCGGTTTTTTGCTGGTTGAAGTCAGAGGCCTGATAGAGGCGCACTAAGATGTTTTCAACGTCCTCGCCGACGTACCCGCCTTCGGTAAGAACCGTGGCATCGGCCAGGCTGAAGGGAACTTTGAGGAACTTTGCCAGACAGCGGGCGATGAGCGTCTTGCCGGTGCCGGTCGGGCCGATGAGCATAATGTTTGATTTTTCCAGTTCGACATCGTCCTGTTTGCCAGCAGCCGGCCCTCTCAAGCCAACTTTGAGCTGTGAGTTGATCCGTTTGTAATGGTTGTATACAGCGACGGCGACGGTCTTCTTGGCCAGTTCCTGTCCGATGACGTACTGATCAAGGAAGCCTTTGATCTCGGCTGGGGTAGGGACATCGGGAATTGCTTCCAGCCGACCGACATCAAGTGCGCTGCGCAACAGGTCGCTGCATAATTCAATGCATTCGTTGCAAATAAATGACTCATAGCCGGAAAACAGGCGCTGTACCAGATGGGCCGGCTTACCACAGAACGAACAGCGATGCGGCGTTTTGGGAGGCTTGGCTTTCCTCGGCATAGGTTCTCACTTCCGCGGACGTTTACTTCTCCGGGCGGCGCTTTATGACACTCGGCCGGTTGCCCCGGACCTACTTCTTCTCCTTCTCCCGGCGGGCGAATTCATACACTTTGTCTATGATACCGTAGTCTTGTGCCTCCTCGGGAGACATGAAAAAATTGCGGTCGCTGTCTTTCTCAATCCTTTCCAAGGGTTGACCGGTATGTTTCACCAGCAGTTCGTTCAACCTTTTCTTAGTCTTGGCGAATTCTTCGGTCAAAATGACGATGTCGGAAACCTGTCCCTGGGCGCCCGCCATAGGCTGGTGAATCATGACGCGGCTGTTGGGCAGGGCTGCTCGCTTGCCCTTGGAGCCGGCGGCAAGCAAGAAGGCCCCCATCGAGGCCGCGATACCCATACAGGTAGTAGCTATGTCCGGCTTGATAAACTGCATGGTGTCATAGATGGCCATTCCGGCCGTCACGGAGCCGCCGGGCGAGTTGATATAGACGTTGATATCCTTTTCCGGGTCCTCGGCTTCGAGAAACAACATCTGGGCAATCACAAGGTTGGAAACCTGGTCATCAATAGGCAAACCGATAAAAATAATTCTATCCTTAAGCAGACGGGAAAAGATGTCATACGCCCGCTCCCCCCGGCCGGTCTGCTCAACTACCATCGGCACCAAGTAGTTTGAAAAAAGCTTGTCAGTCATATATCTTAGTCCTTCACTTCCTCTTTTTTCTTGACGGTAACCTCGGCTTTGCCGATCAAAAAATCAAGCACTTTCTCTTCCAGGATCGTATCGTGGATACTGGAAATCTTTCCCGACCGTTCCAGAGCCTGCTTGGCTTGCTCGAAGGTCATTTTGTAATCATCGGCAAACCCTTTTATCAACTGTTCGGTATCTGATGGTGAGACTTCAATCTTTTCCTGTCCGGCCAGATGGTGGTAGAGCATGTTCCAGCGCAGAGTATTGACGGCCACGTCGCCGGCGTTGTTGCGAATTTCATCTTCACTGATTGAGGGGTTCCTTTCTTTTTCCTCCTCGACTATGGCGTCGAGATAATCGTTCACCATCGACTGCGGGATAGGTACCCGATTTTGCTCGCACACCTGGCGGATTATCTGACCCTTCTGGAACCTTCGCAGTTCGTTGGCGCTTTGACGTTTTAGATCCTCCCGGATCTTCATTCTTAACTCCAGCGCCGTCTCGGCTTTGGTGGTTCGTTTGGCAAAGGCATCGTCAAACTCAGGCAAGAGGCACTCTTTGATGCCTTTGACTTTGCAGGCATACGTGACACGTGCCCCTGCAAAAGCCCGGTCCGGGTAACCATCGTCGTAGGCGACCTCAATCTCTTTTTCCTCGCCGACCTTCATCCCCGGCAATTGCTCTTTGAATTCCTTAACCGTGAAGCGCCGGGTCAGGTCAATTTCAACGTCTTGCATCAGATCAGTCTTCAGCACTAAATTGGGGTCATACACTTTTTTCAGGTCGGCCGTCACCACGTCATTGTCGCGCACCTCGCGATCAACCGGGCGATAGTCGGCAAACATGAAGCGAAGAAACTCCGTTTGCTCGTCGACCTCCTCGTCGCCTATTTCGATAGCAACGGTGGTGATCTGCAGGTCATCAAACCCGACTCTTTCGATACCGGGGAGCACCTCAACTTTGGCGGTATACCGGAAGGTTCCCTCGCCGTCGAAGCTGTGATCGGTCACGGTCGGCCGGGAGGCAACTTTAAGCTGTTTGTCTTCGACAGCCTTCGGATAGCTGGTTTGGATAAGCTGGTCAGCCACGTCGGCTTTGACCTCGTCGCCAAACTTGGTCTTGATGATGGCCATCGGCGCTTTCCCTTTGCGGAACCCTTTGATCGTAGCCCTAAGGCGCAGATCGGCGAACATCTTTTCCATTTCGTCGTTAACGGTGTCGGCCGGTATTTCGATAGACAGTTCTCGAACCAGTTCTGCAATCTCTTTTACTTCGACTTTCACTTTTGACCTTTCCGCTACAGGGAGGACAAGTCCCTTTTATTTCTAAGGGGACGAGTCTCTCCCGTTTTTCGAGTCCCTTCCGCCAGATTACTTCCAGCCATGAGGTACCGTGCCGATAAACAGGCTGTGCCTGCTAAAATAAAGCAGGCTTTGCTCGCGCCTATGCGAAAGGGGGGATTCGAACCCCCACTCCTTATGGAACTGGATCCTAAATCCAGCGCGTCTACCAATTCCGCCACTTTCGCATCTATATATCTACTTGTTGTACAATCGCTTAACTCTTATGCGACACCCCGCTTCTTCTTTTGGGTGTCCAAATAGTGTCCATCAAAATACTTCAGTGACTCAACTGCTTTCCGTTTATGATCCGGACTGAGGTGGGCGTACCGAAGCGTCATGGTGATGGACTTGTGTCCCAATAATTCCTTTCAATTCCTTTACTGTGAGCAGATTCACACCCGACATCACCAAGTGACTTGCAAACGTGTGCCGGATGTCGTGGAAAGTGAAATCCTCTATTTCGGCTTTTCGTAGTGCTCGTCCGAAAGTCGATCGCAACGAGCGAATACTATACCCGCCTTCAGGATCGAAGACGAAGTCACCGTTATGGGGCAATAACCGCATTTGTGCCAGCAGGTGTGAGGCCAGAGGCAATTCTCGTTTGTTACCATTCTTGCTGTCACGAATGAATATCAGCCCACGAATCGTGTCGACTTCTGTCCACTTCAAACCGAGGATCTCTCCTCGCCGCATTCCGTTATACAAGGCTGTAACCACCACCGGCTTGAACCTGGCGTCGATTGAATCCAAGAGTTGCTCGATCTCATCCGAACTCAAATAGCGAAGCCAAGTGTTTCGCTCCTTAATCATACGAATGGTCTTGACCGGATTAGAACTTGCCAGGTTCCACTGGATTGCCTTGGTGAACATATGTTTCAGACAGGCCAGTTCCCTATTGACAGTTGCTGGTGTCACTTCCTTCAATCTGGCAGCTTTGTATTCTTCAAGAGCCAGAGACAATACGTCACTCAGCTTTCTGCCGGCAAACCTTGATAATAGCCGTTTGATGCTGTGCCCATCGCGTTCCAACGATCGCTTGTTGGTTCGGGCGTATTCCATGTACAGCTTGGCCAGTTCGTTAAATATGACTTTCGACTGCGCCTGAACGTCGAGAAAACGCCCCTCGGCAATCTGGTCTTTCCGTTTGGCAAGGACCTTCCCAGCCATTTAGCGGTTCGTTCCGATAGCTTCACGCTTTCGCCTTCCGCCAACGTAGTAGTCGATGTACCATGTTTGGCCTTTCTTATAGATTGACATTGTCTTGTTTCACCTCTTGCATATTAATAAGTTACAAAAACTGAGCTGTAAGTCAAGCAGCCGGTTTCACATTGTGGTTGGCGGGTCGCTCAGAACCCAAGGCTTAACTTTGTTTTTTTCAACCCACTGCCGTATATAGGACGAATCATACATGACCTGTACAACCGTTAACATAGTTAAACACATTAGACCGGGCACATAGTTTACACTTTTTTTGTCTTTTTTAGTTAGTGTCTTGATTCATTATTTCTGTTTTCTCGTTAGTTTGTGGTAAATCAGGCGAAAGTTTTGTGTATCCAGGATGGCCAGAAAAATAGGACCAAAGTAAATCTCCCACCGGTCCTCATCAGCTTGTTCAAAGCCAACGTATTCACCGGCCAGGGTAACGCTGAGATAAATTTGGTGCTCCTTCCAGACAATATCCCCCCGCGGGTGCACCTTACGAGTGGCATAGCTGTCGGGATAAGTGATCTGCGGCAGGCGGAGGGGGTATCGACGGTCTGAGGACTGGTAATGGCTGGCAGGTGTCTGTTGTTGCAGTGCCTGGTGCGGGCGTTGGTAGTTGTATTCTTTTCGGAAGTGATCAATGGCTTGCTGTTGTCGGAGCAGCGTACGTTGTGGTGGTTTGGCGGTTTCGGCTTTCAGAGTCCGATGCATCCGTTCGTGACGGCCATTTTGGGCCGGTTTGCCTGATTCGATCCGTTCCGGCATGATGCCAAGCTTGAGCCACCAGATAGACAGGTGCGAAAGGCCACCTACGGTGTCGGTGGCGAACGGCGGTCTGTTGTCGGTACGAATGGCATACGGCAGCCCACACTCTCGGAAGGTCGCTTCGAAGATCGGTTTGACACCGGCTAAATCAGTACAAGAAACAGCCTGGCAGCGCAGCAGATAACGACTGTAGTTATCCGAGATGGTCAACGGATCACAGCGACTACCGTCGCCAGTACGGAACCAGCCTTTGAAATCGGCGCTCCAGACGGCGTTGGGGCCGTCATAGTGCCTAAACGGCTTCAGGTACGCCGGACTCCGGCGTGACCGTCGTCGAGGTGCTGATAGCCCGCGTCGCTTGAGGATATCACCAATCGTGCTGGCGCTGGGCCACTTCCGCCGCTGTTGCAAGTGCTTCAGTCGGGACAAAAGCTTCAACGGTCCCCATTGGGGATGTTTTGACCGAAGGCTCACAATCGCCTCCTCAATCTCCGGACGCACTTGATTCGGGTGATGGTGTGGCGCTCGCGACTGATCGACTAGTGCCTCTATACCGCCTTCTTCGTAGCGAGCAATCCACTTGTAACAGGTCGGATGGCTGATGCCAAACTCCCCACAAAGCTCGGCTATCGATCGCTCCTTCTGCAGATACATGGCTATAAACTGAACTCGCTCATCCATTGGACAGGTCTCTTTCCACGGCACACTTCCACCTCCTTGTTTGTGTGCCGCAAATCTAACGTGTAAACCATGTCCCCGGATAGTACCGATTGAGTTTGCGTTTTAGGTTTGAAATGTTCATCTTGAGTATAAGTTAGTGGGATGGTTCCATATTGATGAGAAAAGGAGAAAGTAATGAAGCAATATGTTGCTGCAGGTTTAGCACTATTTATAGCTGTATTTGTAGGACCTCCTGCAACGGCTCAGCAAGCTGAAGCCAAGTCCGATACGTTACCAACCGTAGATCAAGTTCTGGAGAGATACATTGAGGCTATAGGTGGACCTGAAGCGATCAAAAAACTGACAACCCGGGTCTGTAAAGGGTATCAGGTAACTGACCTTCATTGGAGAAAACCTCCATTTGAAGTTATCCCTCTGGAGACTTACGCAAAGATTCCCAATCGCTCGTTTGTAGTCGAGCACACTCCTGGAGAGGTCAAACGAGCAGGGTTTGACGGCGATATCGGCTGGAAGCAGGATGCCGGCGGAATCAAGCGCACCGAAAATCCAATAAGATCGAAGTTTGCCTGGCTCCTCAATCCACAAAACGCGCTGCGAATAAAGGAGTACTTTCCCAGCCTGTCTTTGAGTGGGACGGAGCAGATAGGAGAAAGCACAGTATACGTACTGGAGCCGGCCGGGCTTGACAAGGCACATTTCGCGCTGTATTTCGACGTCGAGACCGGCCTTCTGATCCGGATCGGCTATTATTGGGTTTTGAAAGACTACCGTGAGGTGGACGGTGTCAAGTTTCCGTTCTGCATTTCCATGAGTAGGAAAGGAGGCAAGAGCACCTACGTATTTGACGAAGTAAATCATAACACTCCGATTAACGACACACTCTTCGCCATGCCAGATTCGCTGGGGAAGTAATCCTGGTAACATAGGTCGAAATCCCTGTGGTTTCAACACTCGCTTTCACGCGACGTATGTGGTGTCAAAAGCACAGGGCTCTTGACCTATTGCGTCGTGGCAGAGGGAACGTTTCGACTACGAATACAGACGCAACGGAGTAGCCAGTCTGTTTATGCTTGTGGAACCACTCACGGGGTGCTGCCACGTCAAGGTCACCGAGCGTCGCACTAAGATCGATTGGGCATATCTGATGAAAGAACTGGTGGAGACCCACTATCCCGAGGCGGAGACTATCACTCTGGTGCTGGACAACCTCAACACTCACGTCAAGGCTTCGTTGTATGAGGCTTTTGCGCCTGAAGAAGCCAAAGGCATTGCCGAGAAGTTGGAGATTCATTACACCCCCAAACACGGTAGTTGGCTCAACATTGCTGAAATCCATCTGAGCATCCTTTCCCACCAGTGTTTGGATCGTCGCATTTCGGGTTTGAGAATCCTAACCAAGGAAGTTGACGTCTGGATGAACAACCGAAATCAAGAACCGATCCCAGTAGACTGGCAGTTTACAACTGACGATGCCCGGATCAAACTAAAGCAACTCTATCCAGCAATACTACATTGACGAGCACTAGCTGGCAACGCTCAAAATGCCTCAATCTTGTTGACTATCTCAAGCATAGCCCGAGATAAGCCTGCTTCCACGTTTTCAAGAGGCATTGGCTTCCCTTCATCTGCGGACTTCCTCGCCTCGATGTCAAATGGCAAGCTTCCCAAAAACGAGACTCTCATTTCCCGCGCTTGTTTCCTGCCACCGCCGGAGCCAAATAAATCGATCCGGAAACCACACTCGGGACAGACTAATCCTGACATGTTCTCGATGACACCAACTTTTGCTATTTTCATCTTATTGGCCATGTTTATGGCCCTTCTGGAATCTACCAGTGAGACTTCTTGTGGCGTCGTGACAATGATCGCCAGCTCTGGTTCCATCTTTTGTGTCATGGTGATAATTTCGTCTCCGGTACCCGGTGGCAAATCTGCTACAAGATAGTCCAGCGGCCCCAATCAACATCACCCAAGAATTGATGCAGTAGTTTTGAACGCATGGGTCCTCGCCAAATGACGGGCTGATCCGGCGGAATAGCGCTGGCTATGGAGACAATTTCTACGCCCCAACTCACTTGAGGTACAAGTCGTCCATTCCGAACCTGAATTTGACCGTCTAAGCCTAACATTTTTGGCACATTTGGCCCGGTTACATCGGCGTCGAGGATCCCGGTTTTGTATCCCCTGAGATGCAACCCATAGGCGAGATTCACACTGACTGTGGTTTTCCCAACTCCACCTTTGCCGCTGAACACTACAATTCGGTGTCTGATTGTGTGCAGGTTGTCAGCTATCATTTTATCCTGAATCTCAATTTGTTTTTTTTGCTCTACGGAAGGTATCGTACACTTCTCCTTTTCTACACCACTACTTTCGTGTATTCCCCCCCAACCGACTTCTGCAATCCCTTAATGTGATCGTAGGATGAAATACCGAGCTGCTTAGGATGTTTTTTTCCACGGGATCAATGAAAAGTGGCTCAACAATTATGGAGCCGATTCCTCTTTCTGCTCTATGGAGATAGTAAGCTTCATGACGATATGTCACTTCCCCGCTCCCGGTCCCATATCCCGTTTTCACCGGAGCCATTACCAAGCGGTTGGGAAGCTCTAGCAAGACAATCCTAAAGGGTCTCAACGGATCCATACACCCGTCCTTAGATTTATATCGCTGAAACCACCGGAATGATTCGTTTCCGAAGCTGGCTGGATTCAGCCTTCAGGTTCAGTAGGGTTTCCTCTGTCAACAGCACCTTCACTTCTTCTGGGACGAACTGAACTCCTTTGCTTTTAGCAACTCGAAAGAGGAGCATCATAGGTTTCTCGATTCGGGAGTACATGAGATTATCAGCCAGCTCTTCCAACTGCCGGATCTTCTCCCGAAAGGCACTCGTACTGACGGAAAACACCGATGTTAATCGTCCCGGTCGAGAGAGAATCACTTTCCACTTTTCGAAGATTTTCTCACCCCAGGTGGGAGAAAAGAACAAGATGTTCAGTGCTGCACCATAGAGCATTATATCCGGCTCGTGAAATTTCAGCAGCTCAACACCGGTCTCTATGGATTTCTCAAGGAGATCCGGTTTGAGGATGTTGCTTTTGATCAAATCCGGTTGGTTCTGCTCAATCGAATTGGAGCTTGGATCAAAATCGACATACGCGATCTGTGACCGGTATTCCGAAGGGATTATTCCGTACATGGCGAGCAAGCGCTCAGCGTAAGTTCGGTCTGAGTTAATAAGAAATACAAGAGCACTTCCACCATGCCGCAGCCAGGCTGCCAGAAAAATAGCGCCGACCAAGGGCTTCCCGGAACCTCCAGGGCCGCTGATAATCGTAGAGGAAAGTACCGGGAGTCCTTCAGGGATCAAACTGTCAAGCCAGTCTTGATCAGCGGTTATTCTGTCAATCATTGTCATCTCTCAATCCGGCTGTTCCCGCAATGTGCACCAGACGACCATAATGATGGCGCCCGTCTTCGTACTAAACGGGCCGTGTTCAACCTCCTTAGGAACCACGCGAAAAGTTCCCGATGGATATTTCTCACCTTGGCTTTCGTATTCGCCCTCTAATACATAATGCAGCTCTGTGAACAGGTGAGAATGACTATCCATTATCCATCCGGGAGGAAGCTTGAGCAAGATTGCTCTGGGTGCTATGCCACCACCTACACTAAGTACTTTCTCTTCGGCTCTGGACGGGTATTCCTCCGCAGCATACCATTCTAAATCGTTTGCATTTATGGTTACCGCATTCATTGTTGGGGTCTCCTTTCCACTCTGTGGTTTTTTTCTCCTCTGATGAAATATCCCGGAAGCAGGAACGTTTCACCTTGGTAAGTAGTTTGGATCAGTTCCCTGTCCTGCAGCATCCGGTCGACTATCCCCGAAACGCCAAATGAACGCTCTATTTCGGCTGCCTGCTCAAGACGCAAGGGGTGGCGCGAGCCAGTTTCAAGGATTGCCTCTCTAGCGTTCGTGAACTCTTGCAAACCGAACTGACCGGACTCCAAGCCAGATATGGGGACAGCCTTGCCGATCAACTCCTGAGCCATGAGAATAGTTTCGGGAAGCGGCGGCTCCACCCATGGTTCCGCTGGTGGGCGAATCGGCGTAACCACATACACTCTGTCCGGCTCGAAGGCATCAACTGCCTGCCTGATGCTCAGCAACTCATCTTTACTATCATTTACGCCCTTAACCAGCATAATCTCCAGCCATATCTGCCCGCGGTATTCATGGCGGAAGTCTATCAATCCTTGCAGCATCGTGTCAAAAGCGATGCTACGATGCGGCCTGTTGACAGCTCTGAACGTCTTTTCGTTTCCCGCATCCAATGTGGGCATGATGACGTCGGCGTCTTTCAGGTCCTGCCTGACGTCCTCACGAAACAGCAGGGAACCATTGGTGATCACAGCTGTCGGTAGTTGCAGTTGTTCCTTGGTTTGCCTTATGAGCCAACCCAGGTCCTTGCACAGGGTAGGTTCACCATCTCCCACAAAGGTCACGTAATCTAAAGCCGAGTTTTTTCCTCTCTTAATAATCTCAGTGAGGATATCTTCTTTCGGGTAGAAGCTTTCCCGTATCGTTTGCAAATGCGTGGTTCTTCCCAATTGGCAGTAGACACATGTGTATGAGCACGTCTTGGGAGGGATTGGACTAACGCCTAAGGAGCGTCCCAGCCGGCGAGAGGGTACTGGTCCATAAACGTACATTATATCTTTCTTTCACCAAACAGACAATTCCTTTTACGTTCCCACACAATCAAAACCATCCCCCCAAATATACTAAGACACCCACCACCAAGCCAACAAACAAATTGATTGCTTTGACCAACAGAAATCCCTTCCTCGAGTGGGCCAACATTGGAAGCATGCCGTGACCATCCTGGACGATAGAGCTGGCCAACAAAACAGCAAAAGGTACCGTGCCCTGAACGTATAATGTGACAAAAATCAGGTGTGGGCCAGACTCCGGAATAATCCCAAGAAAACAGGCGATCAATATTACGATTAATGCATTTGCTTGAATAGATTTCTCCAAATGCAGATGGTCAGTAATGATATTGGCAACAATGAGCGCCCCGAAGGTCCACAGGAATATACTTGGGACATGTTTAAGCACTACATGTTCCCAGAGATGTTCCTGGAGGAAATGTTCAGGAACGGTGGCCGTGATAAAAAGTCCGGCCAAGCCGGCAACCAATAAGGTAACGCGTTTCCAATCCCAGGCCTGAGGTCCGATTGAACCAATGGCTATAGCCAGCACAAACAACAGCAGAACTACACTCAGTACTCCTCTGGCCAAGGTTATGTGCCGCCACTGCATGAGGATTTTGTCTTTTGGAAAACAATTACAGAATTCCGGTTCGTGGATTTCAAGTTGACTACATGTCCCGAGCTTGGGCTCGACTCGCTTTGACACGATGAGGTCTGTTAACCATCCAACTACGAAAGCGATAATGACAAGGATCGCCATCAGAAGAAGGGCCTTTTCTGGGAAAAGGGCCAGCATTACAAATGCTTCGTCTCCGCTGGTAGCAATCATGGTCGCGACCAGTGCCCCAAGTGACACGACCCGGTGGGAGTACATAGCAACAACAGCAAAAGCTCCTAAACAACCGGGAGACGCACCCAAAAGAACGGCGACGAGGTACTGTGTCCACTTATGGTTCGTTAGACTGTTCTGCCACGTCCCCCTCGTTAAGACATTGAGGTATTCGATAACGAGCATCATTAGCAGAACAAAGCCTGTTATCATCAACGTAGTGTTAAGGATACCGATCACGTCACCGGGCTCCTTCTTTGGCTCTTGTTCAGCTGCCGCTACTGACCTTTATGTCTACCGCCACCGTGATGGTCTGATTCATCGCACAGGTTCCCAGTGGTAACAAGCTCATCGTTCAAGTAAGCCGTCACAATCTCCTCGGGCTTGCCATTCGGTGTACCAATGACAACTTCGATACCACTTTGCTCGAACATGCCGATGGCTCGCCCTCCCATCCCGCCAGCAATAATAGTGGTGCATCCCATCTGGCTCAACCATGTCGGCAGTACACCGGGTTCGTGAGCGGGTGGTGTCAACATCTCGGACTTAATGATCTTTTTGCTCTCAGGGTCGGTCTCGACTATGGCGAATTGCTCGCAACGGCCAAAATGAGCGGATAAGACTCCGTCTACAGTTGGGATTGCGATTTTCATGTTTTCAACTCCATCTTGTTACTTTGAGCTGCCTGTAATGTGTTTTGAAGGTTATTCCATAATGACTTGACCTGTGCGGAGACACCGTTGTGGGCATACTCGACGAAAGTGGTGCCGGCCACCTGAGCTTTGGTAACTACCGGATCATAGGCAATTTTGCCCAGCATTATTATTTTCTTGTCTTGGGCGAAGGTCTCCATGCGAGCGGTCAATTCAGGGTTGATGTCATACTTATTGATGCAGAGACCGGCCGGTATACCGAAATGTCTGGCCAGCTCCCAGAGCCGCTCCATGTCATGAAAGGCTGACAGGGAGGGTTCGGTAACGATCAGGATGAACCCCGCACCGGTGATAGAAGCGATGACCGGGCAGCCAATTCCGGGAGGACCGTCAACTATAATCAGGTCGAGCTGATTTTCGACGGCCAGGGATTTCGCTTTCTTGCGCAACAGGGAAACCAGCTTGCCGGAATTGGATTGTGCAATTCCAAGACGGGCATGCACCAGCGGGCCGTAGCTGGTCTCGGACAAGAACCACTCGCCGCTGACGGTCTCCTTGAAATCGATAGCCTCTTCAGGGCAGAAACGCGGACAGATGCCGCATCCGTCGCAGGCTAATTCGTCTATCCAGTACCTTTCTCCATTGGGGCTGTCGTTGTCAGGTTCGTACTTTATGGCATCGAAGCGACAGTAGTCCAGGCAGAGTCCACATGCCGTACACTTCTCCTGCACGATCGAGGCCCGACTGCTGGCTATGAACTCGGTCGATTCTTTTATTTTATGCTGGAGGATCAGATGAAGATCGGCGGCGTCAACGTCACAATCGACCAGCACCTTGTCCCGTGACAGAGCCGCCAGGGCACCGACCAGACTGGTCTTGCCAGTACCACCTTTACCGCTTATTATCACGAGTTCCGTCATGGTTGACCTTGCTGACTATGGTTTCGTAAAGCTCGTAAAGGTTTCCAAGGAGACCCGAATTGACGAGGGAAACCAGTTCCCCCTTCGAATAGGCTTCCGCGATTTTTCGGTCATATAGAATCTTCATTAGGATGTCGATATCCTCAGTTTGACAGTACTTTTCAACTCCCTTGTCACCGATGTCGGAGCAGTTGATCACGACACCGAATGGAATGCGCATCTCACGCACCATCCCCACGGCCAGCTTAAGATCATTCAAGCCAAACGGCGTCGGCTCGGTCACCAGGATCACGAAATCAGTGCCGTTAATCGCTTCAATGACGGGACAGGAGGTGCCGGGCGGAGCGTCGATGACGACTACTTCGGACTCCGGCACATTCTTCTTCAGGGCCTTGGTTACGGGAGGTGAGAGAGCTTCTCCGATGTTGAGGCGCCCCTCATAAAACATAAGCCCATCCCCGTTTCCGCTGTTTATGACGCCGATCGTCCTGGGAATTTCATCGATGGCCTTCTCGGGGCAGATCCAGTAACACCCACCGCAGCTATGGCAGAGAGACGGAAAGACCATCACTTTGTTCTTGAGAACGGCAATGGCGTTGTACTCGCAGACCTTGGCGCACTCGCCGCAGAAGGTGCATTTCTCGAGGTCTACGTGCGGTACCAAGACAGGCACCGGTTCCGTCTTCTTTATCTCCGGCTTGAGGAACAGGTGACCGTTTGGCTCCTCAACGTCACAGTCGACATAGGTAACATCCCTGCCTCTCTGCGCCAGGGTGATGGCCAGATTAGTAGCTATGGTCGTCTTGCCGGTGCCGCCTTTCCCGCTGGCGATTGATATTTTCAAAGCAAGGTTCTTCAGTTTCTTACTGCCTTGTCATCTTCCGGCCGCACTTCGGGCAGTTTACCTCAATGCAAGGCACGCCTTGCTGATGTGGAGCAGTTGCGCCGCAATTGGGACAGATGCACTCGCCGCTGGGACCAAGAGCGCGGCCACCGCGCCCCATACCGCGTCCGCCACCTTGTCCCATACCACGACCGCCACCTTGCCCGCGACCGCCACCTTGTCCCATGCCACGGCCACCGCCTTGTCCTTGTCCTGAACCTTGACCACCTCCGCCTGATGTACCCTTCGGTGACATCATATCCTTTTGTCCTTTCTTTCTTGTGTTTCTTTAGCCTTTACCGTTTTTTTAAGTTCATCAACACGCGCCTCGATATCAAGAACATTTTTTGAAGTACCGAATTTGTTCTTTCAAATGCAGAGTTCCTCACAGTAGTCTGGCTTGACCGCTGGATTCTCCTTATGACGCCGTCACCTCTTTCAACTCAACAAGCGAGATGGCCTTGCTCGGGCACTCGTCTACGCATGAACCACAACCAGTACACTTCAGGGGATCGATCACCGCTATGTCGTTTATAGTGATTGCTCCCTCTGGACATACACTGTCGCAGATTCCACAACTCACACATTCTTCTTCGTCTACGATTGCAGTTGTTCTTCCGCCTCTCGTGTCATCCGAAGTTTTCCTGCGCGCCTCTATATCTACGACATCTGTGGGCGCAGGCACTTCTTCCCCTTGTAATTCGGAGATGCGTGCATTGATAGTTTGGAACTGAGCCATTATTGTATCAGCCTGGGCCCTGAGCATTTCAATTTCCTGATCCGGGCTTTCTGGCCTCAATCCTTCCGGGCCAGGGCGTTCAGGGTGTGGTTGGAAGTGTGGTGACTCGGCCGGACTTGGAGATGCCTCCATGCCCATGCCTCGTCCCATACTTTGCCTCATGCCACGGTTGCCGCCACGACCCCGGCCCATACCACGTCCACCACCTTGCCCGCGGCCACCACCCTGGCCTCGACCACCACCACCACCTTGTCCGCGGCCACCTCCGCTGCCGAATCCTCCTCTAGGCGACATGATGCTACCTCCTACTTCTCCGGTTTCTCTTCTGCTTTCTTCTGAAGTTCCTCGACACGTTTGTTGATGTCCTCGAGCGCTTCCGTGAAATACCGAGCCTGATCTTTCAGATAAGTGAGCTCCTCAGTTCGAGCTGTTTTTGAATTCGTAGCTGTGATAGGAGCGGCCCGGAATCCTTCCGGATAAGGATATGGATAGTCATATCCGGGACCCCACCCGGGTAGTCCGGTGGCGTAGTACCCGTGGCCCCAGCCGCGTCCGAAGCCCATACCTCGGCCACGGCCAAAACCGCGACCCCAGCCCCGGCCCCGTCCGAAGCCGCGACCGTAAATGGGATTCATATACCCGGGCACATCATAGCCGGCGCAGAAACCGGCGCCCCGACCTGTCATCGGTCCGGCGCCCCATGGTCCAGTCCTGTCTCCACCTGGCATTTTTTGTTCTCCTTTCTTTTGTAATTCCAACCAATTGCTTATTGATTTCTCTCGCTGTCGCTTACGATAACCTCGACCTTGTCGGTGATGTCAACGATCTGTGCCTTGTTTGTCCTTTTCTCGAGGAGCTTTCTGGTGGCTCCGCCGATGAAGGTGCGAATCAGGCTGTTGGGTTTCTTGAGATCATTGACGACAAGACCGAGCAGCGGCGCGGCAATCGAAGTTATACCTATCGCTTTGCCCGTTTTTCCGGAAAACCGACCTCTCAGACGCCGGCGTTCTCTGGGTCTACCAGTCTCCATTGTCCACATCACCTTTCTGCAAGTAGCTTCCCTATTGCCAGTGTCTTTCCACATTGGCACTGTCGGCTGGTTTGAGTTGATCGTTGCGTGCAAGCTCAATGGCCTGGGAGACCTTGCCCTCAGCCCAGGTGGCGGTTTTTATTCCCGCTGCCGAGAGAGTCGCAAAGGCCGTTGGACCGAAATTGCCCGATATTACTATATCAACCTTTTTGTCCGCCACGATTTGAGCCGCCTGAACCCCCGCCCCATGAGCTGCCTGAACACTCTGGTCATTATTGACGACTTCAACGCTCTCGTCGCTGGTGTCAAAGATCAGGAAATACGGCGCCCGCGCGAATCGTGGATCAACACTGCTTGTTAGATCCGTGCCCTGAGATGAAACTGCTATTCTCATAATTCCTCCTTAAAAAAACTTCCTCTACCAAAGCCACCCCCCCGGCCTCGTCGCCCACGCCTTCCGCGACGACCCCGACCCCGACCACATCCCGGGAGGAAAAAGTAGCCATCTTGCAGGTTGCCGTTGACATGTGCGGAAAGAACCTCATTGACCTCTCCTCTTAGCCATGGGATTATTCTTATCCCGAGGGTGGCCAACATTGTCTCAAGTTGACGGGAGATTGCCCCGCAGATCACGGTATCAACCCCCAGCTCACGCACAAACCTGGCCATCTGGACAATGTGCATTAGCGGGATATCAACCGCTGTCCGTGAGGTCTCCTGACCGTCCTCGACATCGACCACCAGTAACTGGCGAGCGGTGTCCAGAACCGGCGACACCCTTCCTTCCCATATCGGAATTGCAACCTTCATAATCGTGTTTATTTTTAAAGCATTATTCATGCCGGAATTAACTCGTTGGGTAGAAAAGAGTGCTATCATGTTGAAATATCACGACTTACAGATGTGAAATGGTTAGACTAGTGTGAGAGGTATATCAAAAAAGGTTGCGCATTGGCAACTACTTTAAGTGTAATGGGTGCATAATTGCAATCATTGTCAATCAGGATGATGGATTCCCAGTTTCTTCATCTTTCGCCAGAGCGTCGTTTTGTGTATCCCAAGCTCTTCGGCTGTTTTCTTCCTATTGAAGTTGTTCCTTCTTAGTGCCTTGGTAATGAAAACAGCTTCAAGATCATCCATCGATGTTAATTCAGCTATGGGTTTGACCTCTTTGGGTCTGATGTTTTCCGGTAAATTATCGATGTTAATAACGGTTCCGCGACAGAGAACGAAAGCATGTTCGATGATATTTTCCAACTCTCTGATATTGCCCGGGTAATCATGACTCATCAAGATCGCTAATGCGTCAGGCGAGATATCCGTAATGAGCTTCTTCTTGAGATTGCTAAAATGGCGGATGAAGTGACCGATTAGCAGAGGGATATCTTCTTTGCGCTCGCGAAGCGGCGGCAGTTTGATACGAATCACGTTTATTCGATAGTACAGATCTTCCCGAAACTCTCCCGATTTGACAAGCTTTTCGATATCCCTGTTCGTTGCTGCAACAATGCGAACATCCGCCTGAACCGATTCCGTGGCGCCCAGCGGTTCATAGGTTCTCTCCTGAATAACCCGTAGCAACCGCACCTGTAAAGCGGGAGAGATATCAGCAATTTCGTCAAGAAACATCGTCCCGGTTTCGGCCATTGCAAAGCGTCCCGGTTTGTCTTTGCGGGCATCGGTAAACGCTCCAGCCTTGTAGCCAAAGAGTTCTGATTCGAGGAGTGTGTCTGGGAGTGCTCCGCAGTTGACAGCTACGAAGGGTTTGTCTTTCCGATGGGAAAGATTGTGCAGGGCGCGGGCGACCAGCTCTTTGCCGGTGCCACTTTCACCTTCGATAAGAACTGTGCTGTCGCTCTGGGCAATACTGGGAAGGATATTGAATAGCTGCAACATCTTGTCGCTTTTGCTTACAATATCGTAGAAGGAGTACTTCTTCTCCAGTTCTCGCCTGAGCTCCTCAATCGCGCTTAGGTCCCTGAATGTCTCCACGCCGCCAATAATATTTCCGCTCTTGTCTTTCAGGACGGCTGTTGAAATACTGATGGGGACTCTGTCTCCATCCGCATCGATAACATAGACCGCGCGGTTGATTACTGGTCGCCCGGTTTTGAACGTCTCTTTTAGAGCACAGTTTGTCTCGCAGATTGAAGCATGGAACACGTCGCAGCACCGTTGGCCGATAGCCTCTTCCTTTAGGATGCCGGTGATTTCCTCCGCGGCCCTGTTGAAAGAAGTAATCCGCCATTCGCGATCGACGGTGAACACCCCGTCGGCTATGGAGTCGAGGATAATCTCGGTTGTATCGCTGTTCTTGTTTTTGTCAGCCATATCACCTTAAGTACAACAACTTGTCAATCTATAATATAGTATGCGTTGCAAATACGCAACCCATATTATAGCCCAGAGTTGAGAGGTACTTCTCTGAGAACCACCTGCACTTGATAGACATTACGATAATTGATTATATTCTCGTGACTTCCTTCAACCCTTCTATATACCGTATAATCAGCCAATGAGTTCGAGACCGATCGAAATAGGCTGAGGGTCATGTTGCACAGCCAAACTTGACTCGAATTCCGTCTCCTCGAGTGAACTGCGTCTACGTTGTCAAACTGAGTGTAATTGAGAGCGTTGTAGGCTAAGTAACTATGTGATACTTCGGCGGAAGGAGGTACCGATGCGCGTAGCTTGTCAGATCACGCTTATTGAGAAGGATCGAAGAGTGTTGGAACGCTGGTCGCGTGGACGAAGTACTCCAGCGCGATTAGTCATACGGGCCAAAATCGCTCTGAAAGTTCGCCAATGGCGGAGGCATGATGAATAAGGACATTTCCGCAGAGGTAGGAACCGATCGCCTAACGGCAGCCCGCTGGCGAAGACGATTCGCGGAGAGGGGGTTGTCCGGCATCGAAAAGGATGAACCTTGGGGCGGACGCAAGCCAACCCGACGCAACAAGGTCGCTCGCCTCATCGTGGAACGGACGACTCAAAAGGTTCCGATCAACGCTACACATTGGAGCCCGCCAATGGCGGGTTGGCGAATGAACTCAATGTCAGTCCGTCAATGGTGCCTCGCGTCTGGAAGGCTAACGGGCTAAAGCTGCATTTGACGCGGACCTTCAAGGTTAGTAATGATCCGCATTTCGTTGAGAAACTCGTGGACATCGTGGGATTGTATTTGAATCCGCCAGAGCATGCCTTGGTGCTGTCCGTTGACGAGAAGAGTCAGATTCAGTCACTGGATCGGACGCCCACCACTGGCGGGCCGATCTATCCGGGACGATGTGGAACAATGACGCATGACTACAAGCGCAATGGCACAACCACCCTATTTGCCGCAATAGAATTGGCCGAGGGACGGCTGATTGGAACCGGCCCGGTGGCCGACCCGAAGGCTTGCATGCCTCGACACCGACATCAAGCCTTCTGGTCGGCCGCAAGACCGGAATGGATTAAGTTTCTGAAGCAGATCGACAAGGAAACGCCAGCGGAACTGGACCTTTACCTCATCGTGGACAATTATTCTACGCACAAGCCCGCATTTGGCGGGAAGAGCTGGCTGAAACGCCACCATCGTTTCCACATGCATTTCACACCGACCGCCAGCTCCTGGCTTAATTTGATAGAACGATAGTTTCGCGAGATCACCGACAAGCGAATTCGCCGAGGTACGTTCAACAACGTCGAAGCACTCGTCCAAACATAATGAGAATCCAAAGTCCTTTGTTTGGACGGCCAAAGCTGAAGAGATATTGGCAAAAATCCGCCAAGCCAAGGCGGTCCGGGATAAGATATTATCTGAATGAGACACTACACTAGCGGGGTGTTGAAAAAGCCTTTCAATATACTCTGAGCAGGTCGAATTCGTCATGCCCGTGAAAACGGGCAGCCAGTAATCCGTTGACATACCTGGATTCCCTAACTTCACAAACGAAGTGCAACACCTTATACAGGTGTTGTTATGGGAAAAAGATACAGTCAACTTACCATTGAAGAGCGGTGTGAGATTGCCTTTTTACATTCCTCGGGGAGCTCGATTCGGCAAATCGCGTCAGCTCTGGATCGCTCGCCATCTACGATTGCTCGGGAGATAAAGCGGTTCTCCTATCTTCCTGCTGTACGCTTCAGATGGCCCGTGCCACCCCTTCTCCCACCCAACAACACTCATCTCATTCACTCCCAACAACTTAGCCAAGCCCGGCTGTCTCAGACCCAGTTCCAACCTTCTCTGCATAATTCTCTCCGTAAGCCTTTGCAGGATAACGGGAAACAGTGAACATAACTACGCTTTTGGACTTTTTGTAAATCCTGCATGCATGGTTGTGCATGCGATCTCATTGTTACTATACTATTGTCTTCAACTATTCATCAACTGGCGTATCTATGTAAGACGTAAAGCCGCAAATTCGCCACAGTAGTCTACAATCAACCGCTTTTCAGTTGTCCAAATAGTGTCCATTGATGAACCAAAATAGCTCAAAATGAGCCAAACTGAGTTGTGTAAGAATTTGCCAAAGCCCTTGTGGGGTAATGTATTGTGTTGATTCCTAAGGGATTAAAATTGGGCCTGATCGGATCCTAAATCCAGCGCGTCTACCAGGTTCCGCCACTTTCTCAGCGCTTATACAACAATAACTTACACTATTTGCAGCAGGGAGGCAATACTCTTTTTCGACAACCCCTTTGCCTCAACAGCAAGCGTAGAACAGAAGTTCCCGACTCCTATCCGCCTTTGTTAGATGTCAAAAATACCTGTCTTACAACTAAGCCAGCTCGATTGGGAACGGAACAGATGTGGAGAAGTTGTCCCACAAGTGGTATGGACTCGCGTAGGTGGCGGCCTTGTGTCGTCATACCCTTAGACTCCGCTCGGATGATAGTTATCGGTTTGGGTGGAGACAAGCCCCGTCCTTACGCGACTCTGTCGACTTTTGATACAACCTTGGGACATCTGCCGCTCACGAGAACATACCGTGAACCAAACGCAGGTCAAGCGCCGGAGGCGCGTTCGTTGCGGCGATATAGGGCCAGCAACAACATCACTCGTACGAAAAAATCAAATCAGAGAAACACCACTGAAAAACGCCGTTTTCTTAGTGGGAATCGTATCCTTCTTGCATTATATTTTATGCTGTGGTTTTGTAGCTCGGGACCTGGAGGAAAGCTGCCAAGATGAGACCGGTTCCGGGGCCAAGGGTGTGAGAGGTCTGTTTTTTAGATAACTATTAGCTGTAAAGATCATTGGAGGAAAATCATGAAAACATTCATTTTGATGACCAAGCTTTCGCCGGAGGTGACGTCGAGGATGAAAGATCGCGCCTCAATAGGGCGCGCCTGGCTGGAGCAGGTGAGAGAAAAATGTCCGCAGGTCAAGTTCGTCGCCCACTACGCTCTCTTAGGAAAGTATGATTTCATGGACATTTACGAGGCCCCTGACGAAGAAGTAGCCGCCAAGGTTTCTATGATCAGTCTGGCCAACGGCGCCTTTCAGGCGGAAAGCTGGATCGCCATACCGTATAAACGGCTTGTGGAGTTGGCCCAGGAGATTTAGATTCGCGACGTTCTCTTGGCTGGAGACCTGATAGCTACAGCAGGTCGAGCTCTGCAACCTACAAAGGAGACAAGCGACCCGACAAGTTGCAGGTAAACTTGAGCCGATAACCTTGCCGTTTGTTTGGTGCGGGTAGGTACGCCCGTGCATCGTTGCAAATAGGACTTTAGGTTTTTGGGTAGTCTTATATATTGTCCCCATGGCGTTGTACATTTTCTCCGATGCCCACCTGGGAGCCGACTCGACCGAAAAGGAGGCTCGGAAAGTTGCCAGGATTGCCTCTCTTTTTGAGAAGGTCAAAGCCGACGGCGACCGGCTGGTGATTTTGGGCGACCTGTTTGATTTCTGGTTTGAGTACAAGCATGCCATTCCCAAACAGTACCATAAGGTGCTGTTTATGTTGACCGATCTGATTGAGAGTGGCATTGTGGTTGACTACGTCACCGGCAACCATGACTTCTGGATGGGCGATTTTTTCAGCACGCAAATGGGCGTGACTGTGCACCGGGATTTTTTCGACCTCAATTACCGCGGCAAGAAATTACATCTCATTCATGGCGATGGCCTGTCGAGAGGGGATCGGGGGTACCGCCTTACGAAATGCATTCTGCGCAATCGGTTTAACGTCTGGCTGTATCGTAAGCTCCCACCTGACTGGGCTATGCCTCTGGCTAAAAAGGTATCCGGCTCTTCGCGTCGGCATACATCACGCCGTGAACAGACCTTTACAACCGACTATCAGGCCTACGCCAGGCAAAAACTGGCCGCCGGTTTTGACATTGTGGCCATAGGCCACCTTCACATTCCGATAATAAACACGCTCGGCAGCGGTATCTATGTCAATACCGGCGATTTTATCGATCACTTCAGCTACGCCAAGCTTGCCGACGGGGAGATTAGCTTACAACGTCTGAAATGATGTCGGGGGTAAATGTGGTGTACCCACAGGGATTATCTTGGAATTATGGTCCGGATTGATTCGTTATCCAAGATTGCAGGAATGCCCGCTAGGTGAGGCTCAAGGGACATCTATATCAGTTGTCTCAGCCCTGCCGACGTGTCAAATCTATGGGCACGGCGTTTCCCACCACGTCCCCTGCTGTCACGCCTCCTCAAATCGTGACGCCGCCCGCCACTTTTTCTCCGGTCATTTTGATGGAACTGAGGGCGGGGGCGAGCATCATTGGCGTATAAGTACGTTCAGCGGCTGCCCATTCAACTCCCGGCTGTTGAGACCAGCGATTGCGGCCGCGGCTTCCCCTCTGAAAAGCATCTCCACCAACCCGAAACATCTTGGTTTAGCGCTATACTTCTTCCTTATGAAAATAACGACGGATTTCACTTCACCGAACGCTTCAAAGGCCTTCTGCAAATCTTCTTTGGTAGTCTTTAACGAAAAACCACCTACAAACAGTTTCATTCTGTTCTCTTCATTCTCGTGAGCCGTTAACAATTCGAGAGGGAATTGACGATACGTCGATTCCCTCCACATTCAGGCTTCTGCCATCACTATAGGCAGCAGGGTAAAGGCCTCTTACCAGGAGTTGTAGCGACGCTCACCTCGACCACCGCTGTTTCTCTCTGTGCGGGGGCGAGCTTCATTAACATTCAGCGTCTGCCCGTTCAGTTCCTGTCCGTTGAGACCTGTCATTGCGGCCTCAGCTTCCCCTTTAGTTGGCATCTCCACAAACCCGAAGCCTCTTGATTTGCCGCTGAACTTGTCCGTGATGATGTTTGCCTTTGATACTTCGCCGTAGCCTTCAAAAGCCTTGCGAAGATCTTCTTCTGTCGTGTCAAACGACACGTTGCCGATGTAGATATTCATTCTACTCTCCGGTCTTGTTTATCCCTTCACGAACCTTTTCTCAAGGAAATCTCGTAAGCAAGATAAACCGATTATTGCGCACTATTGCGCTGGTGTCTCCAAATTAACGATTTAACAAGAATTGACTTAAAGGTGCAAACCTTGAGAAAGATTAACGAGGAAGACTGTTATTCATAATACATTATATCGGCAAGCGATTACAAAGTCAACACTTTTTTGGTATCCTCCACCTATTATTTTTCACCAGATTGAAAGGGAATCCCCCTCTATTCGACTCACCTGCCTCCCTGCGCTGTTTTGTGTGGTTATCGGTAACGGCTTATAGCGCTATAAGTTACAATAAGTAGTGGACTGTCTAGGATACGAATGGGGAACAGAATCCCAAACAGACTGTTTGCAGACACAATTAACATGTTTTTAGGAACTTAATTCTTGAAACACAATCTCTCCATTTCGCAAGACTGCGTGGGTGGTTCTTATATTCTGGATACCCTCAAGCGGGTTCTTATTTAAGATCAGGATACTGGCTTTCTTGTCTGGCGAAACAGACCCCAACTGGTCGGCAATCCCCAACCACTCGGCCGGATATATTGTTGCTCCTTTGATGATTTCTGACTCCGAAAGACCGATCTCTTTCAGTAGTTGCATTTCGTTAAGTGTAAACCTTGGAATATACCCATCCTGCCCTACAAGAATCCTCACCTTTCGCTTTGCAACCTCACTGGTAATTACGCGGCTCACTTGGTATAGTCGTTCAAATATCTTCCCATACTTGTCCGCCTCATCTTCACTAAATACCTCCGGTTTCTCCGAATAAAACTTAAAGACATGCAGCGTGGGACAAAACCAGACATTGTTCTCGATCATCATGTCGACCAATTGACATAGCTTTGTCATTGAGATCGATTCCGCACCTGCTGACATCACTCTTGCAATAAAGGCCTGCTTGGACTCCGGATCAGCATTTATCAAACTATCATGCTCTGATTTCAGGCTATCCTTTAGTACCACATACCATGGCGTTTTCCCGTGTTCGAAACATTTCACCCCCAATTCAATGCCGACATCCATCGGTACCGTATGAAAAAATGTTGGTCCCGGATCATGCGTCACAGGGAGATTTATCTTCTGTGCCTCGTCGACCAGGTATTTCAACACCGTCGGGTCGAAACCCCGAAACGCTTTAACTAAGTTTGCCCCCTCCTTTGATAACCGCTGAACGATGTTCCTGGCATCCTGTTCAGAATTGACTGCGACATTCCATCCAGGCCAACGCTTATTCATTTGATCACCCGTTAAGGAACATCCCTGAAGCATCGGGCCCGCGTAGAACAGATCAGGGCCAATGTAAGTACCCTTTGAGATCTTATCCTTCAAGGACTTGAGTGTGTTCAGCGGCCCGCCCACATCTCTTACTTGCGTGATCCCCTTAGCGACAAAGTCCTTCAGGACGTGCTCTTCCAATTCAATGGCGTGATTGGTTTTTTCAATATCGCATTCTTGGAGTATTTCCTTCTGTGTCTCTTCATCCTGATTTGTCAAAACGGACAAATGGGTATGGCAGTCGAATAGTCCGGGGAGGACATACTTTTGGGAGCAATCGATCTGCGTCAGGTTTGCTTCATCTACAGGTTCGACTTTACCAACTTCTTTGATAACGCCATCTTGAATAAGAACGTCGACGTTGGTATTTATAGTTCCGCTTGTCTTGTCAAGCAGATTACCGTTTTTCAACAGGATTCGCTCTTTCAATGGCTTCGTCCTACAAAACTTTTGACGATGGACAGAGCTTGATCAGAAAGCAGTTGGCGCAATCGGGGCGGCGGGCTTTACAGATAGCCCGTCCATGGTCGATCATAAGGTAGGCATAACCTATCCAGTCTTTTTTCGGAATGATCTGCATCAGATCTTTTTCTATTTTCGGCGGGTGTTTCTCAGTCGTGAATCCCAGCCGTCGGCTGATGCGCGCCACATGGGTATCGACGACAATCCCCTCGGCGATGCCAAACCCCGCCCCTAAAATCACCGAGCCGGTTTTGCGACCTACGCCGGTAAGTTTCACCAACTCGTCCAGACGGCGCGGCATTCTGCCGCCGTGATTCTCCAGCAATTGCCGGGCGGAGGCTTTGATCGACCTGGCCTTGTTGTTGTGGAACCCGGCGGCATAGATGTCCCTGCCCAGTTGCGTCAGATCAACGTCGGCAAAATCTTTCACTGATTTGTATTTCTTGAAAAGCAATTTTGTCACCTGGTTGACACGCTCGTCAGTGCATTGCGCCGAAAGGATAGTAGCTACCATCAACTGGTGTATGGTCCTGAAATCAAGAGAGCATTTAGCGTCGGGATAGTGCTTCTTTAGCAGCTTGATGATTCTCTTGGCTCGTGCAGAGACGCCTTGAAGATTCGTTTCAGCCATAGCTATCTGTCACAGGAAAGGATAACCACCCGGTCGATATCGTTAAGGTCTTTGATAATCACGATCGATTGATACCGCTCGTCACTCTCGGTCAGGTCGGCTACTGCTGCGCCCTGATGGTAGCCGATTTCAAATATGATCCGGCCGCCTTTTGCCAGATAGCTAGGAGCCTGCCGAAGGATGACTCTAATGGCATCAAGTCCGTCCTCACCGGCAAGGAGCGCGCTTTTCGGGTCGGCCAGAACTTCCGGGGGGAGCACCTGGTACTCCTTTTCAGAGACGTAAGGGGGGTTGGACAAGATCAGGTCAAACTTTTCACCTTCGGAAATTGACGAAAAGAAATCAGACCGACGAAACTCGATTCTATCAGCGACGCCGAGCTCATCGGCATTCCTTCTGGCGACTTGAATAACCTCCCGCGAAATATCCACGACAACGATGGAGCAATTATCAAGCTCCATGGCTAAAGTCACCGCTATCACTCCGGAGCCGACGCCAAGGTCCAAAAGGCGCGGCTTGGCCACTTTTTTTTCACGCACAAAACCGATAGCAGTTTCGCACAAGACCTCCGTTTCCGGAGCGGGCACCATAACAGCCGGAGATACATAAAACTTGCGGTCGTAAAACCAGGCCTCTTCGAGGATGTACTGAAGCGGGTAGCGAGTGGTGCGACGTTTTATTATCTCATCAAATCGCGCTATCACCGCGTCGGTCAGTAGAGCGGAGCCGTCCAGATACAGATGGAGACGGTCGACTTCCAGTAAATGACAAAGAATAAGCTCAACCTCCGCTTTTGCCCGGTCAATTCCGGTTTCTGCAAGGATTCCAGCTTTGCGCGAGATGAAGCGGGCGAGCTGGTCGGTCACTTCCGCTGTTTACCTTTAGCAAGCCGGTCGATCCGGCTCTGAACAAGTCGTGTGCGAATCCAGCCAACCACATACAATAGCACCATCACTCCAAGGAAGGAATAACAGACCGTGTACGTCAGGGCAGGTGTGAACTGGATGGAATGGGGAATAAGATATATGGCCAGCATGAGGCCAAAAGCCCCCACGCCAAACCAGCCGAGCGCTTTAGGCGGGTAGATGTCGCGACCCAGTCTGCCTTTGAAGAGGGAACCGATACCGGCCAGAGTCATGAACAGCAGGTAGGCAAAAAGAAGCTGGGTTTTGTTGTCGGTGGCGTCGGTGCCGAACGGCACTCCTTCCCACACCGTGCCGAAGGCGTAGTGGTTCATGGCAAAGCCGAAAGGGTACCCCCCAAAAAAGGCGCATAAGGCGGCAAGAAAGAAATACAATGCCATCGGCCGTCCGTTCTGATTCCCCCGAATTAACGGGATCGCATGTAGGAAACCTATGACCAGGAAAAGGACCGTGAGGGCCATCAGGGCAACATGACTACCCAGAACGAGCGTGGGCACGTGGCCGATATACTTGAGAACAAACGGTGCACCATCGGCCTGCTTGAGGCCGGCGCGGTAGCCGCCGGTATTGTCGCGAATTTCAAAGTAGTAGTACAGTTTGTTACCCTTGGCGTCTGTTGATACCTCGGCATAATGGAGTCCCGCCGTCGAATCCTCCACGAGCAGGGGCAGGTTTTGGTAGCGTCTCAATTCGGTCGTTTCATCCTGTCCGTACTTCGACGGTCTGAAAAGCAGCCGCAGGTTTGGCTCAATGTTGCCGGTGATTTTGATTGGAATCCGCACCTGGCTGTACTCAGAGGCTTTGGGGACAGTGGTCATTTCAAATGTGAAGCCATTTTCAGTATGAGAGATAAACTGAGGGCTGCCCTCGGAATTGGTTCTGGCAATGTACAGCAGGAGGGCTGTCAGCACTATAGCTGCGATAACTCTGAGGACTTTCACTTGTCTGTTTGAACCTCGGCCTGGAGTTTCAGTTGTCTTTCCTGATCATGATGGCGGAGGGCTTCTATCAGCAGGTCGAGATGGCCGTTGAGAATCTCGTCCAGCCTGTACAGGGTAAGTCCGCTGCGATGGTCGGTCACGCGGGACTGGGGAAAGTTATACGTCCTGATTTTGGCGGAGCGGTCGCCGCTTGAAACCATTGAGCGCCGTTCGGCGGCAATTTTGGCCTGCTGCTCGGATATCTTTCGGTCATACAAGCGGGCTCGCAAGACTCTCATTGCCTTGTTCTTATTTTTCAACTGGGACTTTTCATCCTGGCAGGTGACAACAATGCCAGTAAGAGTGTGGGTGATGCGCACCGCCGAATCGGTGGTATTGACCGACTGACCGCCCGGGCCAGAGGAACGGTAGACATCAACCTTGATCTCGTTCTCCTTGATTTCCACGTCTACCTCTTCCGCTTCGGGCAGCACCGCCACTGAAACCGCCGAGGTGTGGATACGTCCCTGCGCTTCGGTGGCCGGCACCCTTTGAACGCGGTGGACGCCGGACTCAAACTTCATTAGACCGTAAGCCCGGTCGCCATCGACTGAAAAGATGATTTCCTTAAAGCCCCCCACCTCCGACTCGTGTGAGTTCAGTATATCCAGCTTCCAGCCCCTGGAATCGGCGTACCGCTGATACATCCGAAACATATCGCCCACGAACAGACCGGCTTCATCGCCGCCGGTACCGGCGCGTATTTCGACAATGGCCGCCTTGTCATCTTGGGGATTGCGTGGCAGCAGCTTCAGCTTCAGTTCCTTTTCGACAGACTCGAATTCAGCCTCGTAGATAGCCAGCTCCTCTCGCGCCATGGCCACCAGCTCGTCATCATCGCTGGTGTCGATGATTTGCTTAGCCTCATCGATGCCGAGCCGCACCTGGCGGTATTTCCGTCCCACTTTCAGAATATCCTCGAGGTACCGTCTTTCGCGGTTCAGCTCGATGATCTCCGTCCGGTTGGACAGGACGACCGGATCGGCCATCCGTCTGTCGATCTCTTTCAGCTTTTGCTCAAGTTTGTCAACTAAGTCAAGCATGGCGCTTCTCGTTCAGTCTATTTTCTATAATAAGTCAAATCGATAAAATGGGCAAGAAGATACGATACCCGAAAGCAGCTAAGAGGCGGCTGTTCTTTCCGCCACGATCTTGGATTCGGTAAGACCAAGAGCCGACTCAAGCGCCACTATGGCCACCTCAAGCTGGTCGGCTGAGGGCTCCTTGGTGGTAATTCTTTGAAGCCACAGACCCGGCTGAATGAGCAATCTGGTGATTCTGTTGTCGCGGGTTTTGCCGGACAGTTTCAGAAGCTCATACGACCCCCCGGCCACAAACGGCAGCAGGGAGAAATGAACCCCAAAGCGGGTCAGCAGCGTCGGTGGATGCCCCGACCAAACGGCGTAGATGGTGTCGGAGACGGCATATATCAGGATGGCAAAGAGGGCCACAATAATGATGAAGGACGTCCCACACCGGGGATGAAGACGGGTGTGAGTAGCGGCACGTTCGGGTGTGAGATCGTCGTTCATTTCGTAGGCATAGATGGATTTGTGCTCAGCGCCGTGGTACTGGAAAATCCTCTTGAACTCACTGAATAATGAAATCACCCAGATGTACGATACGAACATGGTCAATCTGATGCCGCCGGCTGCGAGATTGAACCAGACTGCATTTTTGTCTATGTTGAATAGGCTGGAAATTGCCAGCGGTAAAAAGAAGAACAGGAAAACACCGAGGCCAATGGCAAACACCGCGCTCAACACTAACCAGAGAGAGTTCGACCGCGAGCCGGAGCTATCGCTCGTTTTGCCCTTTTTTACAGCCTCTTCCTTTTCAAGCTCTTTCATCGCTACGTCGGCGGAGAAATTCAATGTCTTGATACCGATGACCAGCATTTCAACAAACACCACCGCTCCTCTCACAATTGGTAAGCCGAAGGCTTTGTAGCGCGTTGTCAGCGACTTGTACTCCTCTGTCTTGACAAGGATGCGACCGTCGGGAATGCGCACGGCGGTAGCGACCTTATCTCTGCCGCGCATCATCACCCCTTCAATAACGGCCTGACCACCTACGTTCAAATCCGACATGCCATATCCTGTTTACTTTAGACTATCGCCGTGTTGACATCAGGTGCCAGGCTACCCCGGCGCAATGCTTCTCCTGCAACACAATCCTTGATACGTACGGTGGAGCAAAAACAATAGTTGTTCTATTACGATTTGCTTTTCTTTTCAGCCGGCCTTGCGGCCGACCCGGAGGCCTGTTTGTATTTCCGGCGGAATCGTTCGACCCGGCCGGCCGTATCAACGAGCTTTTGCTTGCCGGTGAAAAAAGGATGACAGGCAGAGCAGATTTCAACACTAATCGTCTTTTTGGTTGATCTGGTCGGGTAGGTCGCCCCGCAAGCACATGTAATCACCGTGTCGTAGTACTTCGGATGAATATCAGCTTTCACGTCGATCACCTCATCTACTTTCTTAACAGTCAGACAACAAATTGGGCTTCCCGCCTGATTATCGGAAACCCAAACGTTATAATATAATCACCTTTCATTTGTTAGCAAGCGGTATCTTCGTGACGCGTCTATCAGCCCCTGCAAGGGCAGGGCACTACCTACACAGCTTGCACAGAAGAATTGACAGGAGTCGCGGATTCATGCGTTACTTACTCCTGGCCGTTCTGATTGCCGTCATGCGCCGGCGGCCCCTCCGATTCGGCCCCGTAGCGGTCGATATACTTCCTGAGGGGAGTAAACATAAACAGAATCAAAAGAAGAGCCGGCAAAAAAATTGGGATATATCGCGCCATAAGGGGAACATCCACGCTCGGCACCTGCGGCTGAGGGCCTGCGGGATTGCCATGCCTTACCCACCCCCCTTGGCCATCGGGCATCCACCGGTCCTCCCCCTGTAGAAATCCGTATGATGGACCGTAGATACCTTGCAGTATCAGGGACGACAACAGATAGAGGAGTATGATGCCTATGAGCAAAAGAACAGCGTTGCGCATATCGCTAAAGTAGTCACCTCACTCTGTAAGTCAACTCCTCCCCTATTCTATCGTGGCCACCGTCCCTACCCTTTGACCTTTTCCTCCAGGAACGTGATCAGCTCCGGCGTTTTCATGCGCACCTGCTCCATCGTATCGCGCTCACGAACGGTCATCGTTTCGTCGGCAAGCGTCTGGCCGTCGATCGTTACGCAGTAGGGACAGCCGGCTTCATCCATGCGGGCGTAGCGGCGGCCGATGGCGCCCGAGACGTCGTGAAAAGTCTTGAACCGCTTCTTCAGTTCATGGTAGACGTTTTCGGCAAACTCCGGCATCCCGTCTCTTTTGACGAGCGGAAACACGGCTACTTTTATGGGCGCTACTATGGGTGATAAGCGCAGGAAGACACGCTTTTCGCCCTTAATCTCCATCTCGTCGTAACCGTCCACGAGCAACGTCAAAAGCGTCCGGTCGCATCCGGCGGAGGTTTCGATAATGTACGGAATAAACTTCTCACTGAATCGCTCGTCTCGGTATCCCATGTCCTTGCCGGTCGCCTCCATGTGACGCCTGAGGTCGAAGTCGGTGCGGTTGTGGACTCCCTCCAGCTCCTTCCATCCGAACGGGAACTCATATTCAATGTCATAGGCCTCCCTGGCATAGTGGGCCAGCTCCTGATCGCCGTGTTGGTGCCAGCGGAGTTTGCCGGGTTTGATTCCCAGCTCTTCATACCACTGCCAGCGTTGCTCGCGCCAGTATTCAAACCACTTTTCATCTTCAGAGGGGTGCACAAAAAACTGCATCTCCATCTGCTCAAACTCGCGGGTGCGGAAGATAAAATTGCCGGGGGTGATTTCGTTGCGAAAGGCTTTGCCGATCTGGGCGATACCAAACGGTATTTTTTGCCGGGAGGAATTCTTCACATTGAGGAAATTTACGTACATCCCCTGCGCCGTCTCCGGCCGCAGGAAAACCTCGCTGGCGTCATCTTCCACCGGCCCCATAAAGGTCTTGAACATCAGATTGAACTGCCTCGCTTTGGTGAATTCAGCGCCGCATTCCAGAGGCGTTTTGGACGGCTTCAACGGACAGCGGCTCTCGGCCAGTTTGTCGGCTGGAAAGCGCGCTTTGCAGACCTTGCAATCAACCATCGGGTCGTGAAACTCCGCTACGTGGCCGGAGGTATGCCAGACCTGCGGATGCATCAAAATGGCGGCATCGAGTCCCTCGATATCATCGCGGCGGTTGGTCATGGCGTCCCACCAGAAGTTTTTCAGGTTACGTTTCAATTCCGCCCCCAGAGGGCCGTAGTCCCAGCAGGAGCCAAGGCCGCCGTAGATTTCCGAGGAAGGGTAGATGAACCCGCGCCGCTTGCACAGCGAGACCAGTTTATCCATAAGGTCGTTGGTGTTTTTTTTTGCGCTCATGTCTGCCTGTTTACTTTTCCGTTCGCCTGATGACCGTTTTTCAACTTTTCGAGGAACTCCAGTGATTTCAAACGCGAAACAACGCCCGTCTGGTAGCTTACAAATTTGATCAGCGCCTCCTGGAGGCAACTCACTTCCCTGTACCCTATCGGCATGGCCGCCGCTTCGCTGAGCGAGGCGTTTTGCAGCGCCGCCAGGTGCACGGAGCTCTCACGAGAGAGGGGAATATAGTAATCCCCGGCAGTTTTGCAAGTGGCGCAGACGACCCCGCCCCGCTCTGGGCAGAACAGCACTTCCCCAGTCGTGGCCTTGGGCGTTTCCATTGGCTTGCCGCAGCCAACGCAGTTGGCCAGTGAGGGGTGGTAACCCAGTTGGGTCAACAGGTGCAGGAAAAAGGTGAGAAACAGAGGTGGCAAGGATCCTTTCTCGGCGGTATCGGTCAGCTTAAGGAACGTGACAAAAAAACTGTACAGCGAGGGCTGAGGCTGTTCGTCCGAGAGCAGATGATGCAACAGCTCACATGCCGCCGAGGCATACGCCAGCCGACCCATCGTCCCTTCTTTCTCAAAGCCATACAGCTCAACCAGCTCTGTCTCAGAGACGTAACCTGTGGGGGATTTTTCTGATTTGTAGAAGGTGATCTCCAGCCGGGCGAACGGCACCAACCGCCCCCGCTTCGACTTGAAACGCCGTCCTCCTTTGTCGACCAGAGCTATCTTGCCGAAGTCGCGGCTGAACAACTCAACTATCCGCGATGATTCCGACCAGTTGGATGATCTCAGGATAACGGCTTCGGTTTTTTCCAGAGCCATTTTTTCACTGGCCGCGGTATCGGTATATCGTCTCGTTGGGACGGACCATACGATAGCGCGTGCGAGCTATCTGTTCGATGTAGCCGGGGTCGCTTTTGAGCATCTCTCTCACTCTGGCGGCATCGATTAGCTCAATGGTGAGTTGTCTGTTGGCCTCGATCAACGCCCTCCTCTCCAGTTCCAGGCGCGCGATCCGAGGCAGGCTGTAGGTGCCGACCATGAGCGAATAGCAAAACAATAAACCGAGTGTCCAGAAGCCGTACCTGATCATTTTCCGCCTTAACCGTTTATCCGTGCTGGCCAGCCGCCGAACAAAGTTCTCCGCCAGCGGGGTTAAAAACGAACGCGATTGTTTCACTCGGCGCGGCATGAATGTAAGTAAGTCTCAGCAGCCAGTAGGAAACAAGCTAAAAATGTACACTCATACCAGAGTTCTCGTGGGCGGCAGATGTCCACATCTGCCCCGTTGTATGGAGGCGAGCCTTGTGGGGCAGAAGCCCGCCATGGCGGGTGCTTCTGCCTCTTTTTGGCCCGGCAGAACCCTCCTTTGGCGGGGTTCCGTCCTACGCTTGCTACGGGCAGGCCGGCGGTGCTGGGCCACCAAAGAATATGTATTCAACCAGGTAGGTCACGTCGGCCACGTTGATCCCACCATCTGCATCGACATTACCTTCTTCGGGGCACGGCGGCGTCGAGCCGCTAAAGAACAAGAAGTCAACCAAGTAGATCAAGTCGGCAACGTTAATTCCGCCATCTCCGTCGGCATTGCCACGATCAACGCAGCAGCAGGCATCACCAACGCCGTCACCGTCGGTGTCAGCCTGATCGGGGTTGTACGTGTCCGGGCAATTGTCAAAGATGTCATCTATGCTGTCGTCATCGGAGTCACACCTGCAGTGCACCGCCATTACCGCGTCAACTCCCGCCTCAACAACGGAGCCTTCGCCGGTATCGGAGACTACGAACTGCAGTTTCACATCACTCGTAAGCACTATGAAGTCGGTGGCATGAAACGAGCGCTCAAACCAGCCACCAGATGCGTTTTCTTGCATCAAAGCTTCAACAGTACTCCATACAGACCCACCGTCACTCGAAATGGAGACTTCCATCACGTCACTGTAAGGTGCATCACCGAAGTTGTTTGAGAACCACCGGGCAAAGCTGATCCAGGTATCCTTTCCGGCCAGATCCAGAGCAGGGGAGATCAGACGTGTGGTACCACCGTCAACGTCGGAGTTGCCGGCCTCGTTGTCTGTGACGTAGCATTTGCCTGAGCGATCGTAGTCGGTCGGCGGATCACCGCGCTCACCTCCGCCCACAGGGACCCCTCGCTCCCAGGCGCCATCAGTGAGACTGGGGTCGTTTTCCACAGTCCAACCAAGGTCAGCCTCGAAATCGTCCACGAACAAGATTACAGGGTCACCCACGGCCGAGTGGTACAGCTCCGAGGGAGCTTCAGGAGGACTGGTTACCAAACCAGCTATCTCCCCCTCAGCACTGAAGTAGTATTCCGGCAATTCTCCGCAACTGGGAGCTGGTAAGACAGCCTGATACAAATCCCCCCCCAATGGCGCCAGAATAGAGGGCGTGAATGTCCCACCTTTGAACCGATAATGAACCATGCCTGAACCAGGTACTAACGTGTCCAGCCCTTCCCTGATTTGCACCCTAATTGTGATCTGACTGTCAGGTAATACATACTCCGGGGTTCCCTCCGGGAGGCGAATCTCAATGAGGGGCCGCATTCTTAGATTGGGGTTCCCAAAGAGTGCTCCCCATTCAAACATCTCGTACTTTGGTGAAGCCCAAAGCCCGAACGTGTACATCTCTCGAAGGGCATTCTGGTGTGCATCTCCTAATGAGTAGTTACCTGAGGTTACGGAGGTCGTGAAGAAGTAGTCTAATGACTGACTGGAGCCGTCATAAGGATCATCCCATCCAGGACAACCATACGCCACCTTTGTTGCACCGACAAACCCCACCGCGCCCTGCTGCATCATCGCCCTGCCGATACTCGGATAATCAGTCTCCGAATTACTGCAGGCATCTGCGAAAATAATGGCCGGGTAGTCATCGTTCAGGGAAGGGCAGTCGGAAGAGCTAATAAAGGCTGGTGCTCCGATACCGCGAATATGAGTTGACGACGGCGAGCCATGACCGGCCCAGTTTACAAAAGCAAATGTACCGTTGGGCCACACGGACATCACATTGCTGTGCAGAAGAGGATAGTCGCACTCATAGTCAGACCAGCAATCCGCGTTTTTCTCATATAACCTTGTCACCGTCCAATCGGACATCCACGGAAAATCGATCTTTGCTTCCATAAGAACAGCGTTATCGGTTCGCGGCGTGGGGTCATCATTCCAAAAAAAGCCGCCGAGCAGCAGCATGTTCTGCTTGAAGCTCGGGTCATCGTTGAGTTCGTACGAGACTGATTTCTCACAAATGTGCTCCACTACAGCCGAATCACTCCACGGTATTCGACCCACATTGATTTCTGAGTAGAAATCGATTGCGTCGCTGTCTTCACCATATACGTGGTCACCATCAGCATCCCACGATAAGGAGTCGGGCAGGGAAAGCTCAGCATAATACAGATCGGTCTCCGGCTGACCGTAACCAACGTCCTGGCCGGTGCGGCGCATTGGCACGTCATCATAGTGTCCGACCAGCAGCACATCCTCTATACCCCACTCGCTCGATGGATACTTATCTCTCAGGAAGTTTCTGATTTGAGCGGCTAAGTCATAACCGTCGTAGCTTGCACTGATCCAGTCAGTGGTCACCACCTTCACTGTTCTCCCTTTCGCCGTCTCGCCGTTCACCAACTGAGTTACCGACGACACCAGTGGCTCAATAGAGATGATCACGAAATCGTGCGTTCCCTTGCCGAAGCCTCCTCCAGTATACCACGCCTCAGCCTGTTCATAGTTGATGATGAACCCGCTCGCAGTTTTTTCAGCCAGCCGCAAATAGTCAGCGATAGGTTGCTCATGAGATGGCGTGTCAGGGAGTTTATAATACACATGGACAGTGATCTTTGGGTAGAAGGTCAGTTGGCCTGACCGTGCCCGATAAACGAAAGGAGTTACCCTCACATCCACAAGATTGTACTTTCGAAAACCGGCAGAGCGCACGAACTCCACTACTTCGGCTGGATATAAACTGTCGCTACCATACACCGATTCGAGGTTACTCTCGTACTCCTTCCTCTCACACTCATACACACGCGGATCTTCCGCACCTATCACCCGTGGCAATGGGACCGGGGGCACGCTGTAAGACCCCGGCAGCGTAACTGCCCCTTCCGTTTCGTATTCAACACGGACCGCTTCGGCTGTTGGTGGGATTGCGACTGCAAAGATTCGGGACGGGAGGTCTGGTTTTCCAGGAACGAACAACTTTCCAAAATCGGCCACCGAGATCTCGTCCCCTCTGCCGGTTGCCAAAACCTGGTAATTACCAATAGGTATCTTTACGGTAATTCTCTCGTAGGATATCGGGTTATCGCTGGCGTAGGAACCGGAGCAGAGTAGTGTGCTCAGCGCAATCAGCAATGCAATAAACCAAACCGCCTCTACTTTGAAAGCTCGGTCATAACTGCGACGTTTCCTGTTCTCCGACATGTGAAAACCTCCTGAAAGCATTATGAAACTATCCTTTCTCAATGTCCACTAAACCGGGGGAACTTCATTTCATACTCAGACAAGTGTCCCCCCATGGCTATATTATAATCACTTACCCCCTCTTTGTCAAGGTGAATCCGGACCGGGGAAATGGACACCTTTCGGGCTCTGGCCCTTCCAACAGCCTCCTTCCGGATAGGCTGCAGGCCTTGTAGACAGCACCGACGACAAATGTCGGGTTTCTCGTCCGTCAAAGACGAACTCTAAACCCGACCTACAAAAGCTATAGGTAGGAACCATGTTAGCTGTTGCACAACAATTAGAAATTTGTATTATGGGCTTGTTGAAAAACATAACAAACGTCATAGCGAGGAGCGAAGCGACGTGGCTATCTCGTTGGCATTCAATATAGGAGATTGCCACGCTGTCGCTCGCAATGACGAGAACGGCACTTTTTCAACAGGCCCATTATATGAATGGTAGAAGTTGGAGGCTCCTGCCCTTTTGGGATAACCTTGGGGCATCTGACGCCCGCGAAATGCGACGCCTCAGATGTAGAAAGGGGCCATATTAGTGGCAAACAAATCTGATTCCTGCGGCCGGAACCTGGTGGAAAAGATCGCCCAGAAGTACGCGGTCGGGCTGGAAAAAGGACACCTCGTGTCCAGTGGCGACTATCTCTCCATTCGTCCCGCTCATGTGATGACACATGACAACACAGGGGCGGTCATCCCCAAGTTCAAAAGCATCGGCGCCGCCAGGATAGCCGACCCCCGGCAGCCGGTGTTTACTCTCGACCACAATGTTCAGGACACCGGCGAAGCGAATCTGGCTAAATATGCCAAGATTGAAACATTTGCCCGTGAGATGGGCGTTGACTTTTATCCGGCTGGACGGGGTATCGGGCATCAGATCATGTGCGAGGAGGGCTACGCCTGGCCTGGTACCATGGTGGTGGCTTCCGACAGCCACTCCAATATGTACGGCGGCCTGGGGTGCTTAGGCACGCCTATAGTGCGGACTGACGCGGCAGCTATCTGGGCAACCGGGCGTACCTGGTGGCAGGTGCCGCCGGTGGCCAGAGTCGAGCTGCGGGGCAGGCTCAAGCCTGGGGTAACGGGAAAAGACGTCATCGTGACCCTCTGTGGGTTCTTCAACAATGATGAAGTCCTCAATCACGCTGTCGAGTTCGTGGGTAGCGGCGTGACCGCTCTTACCATTGATGATCGCCTGACTATTGCAAATATGACCACCGAATGGGGCGCGTTGGTAGGCATTTTCCCTGTAGATGCGGTAACAATCGACTGGCTAAAAAGACGAATCGCATTCGTCGATGAACGAGGCCTCGCCGGAGTGCCTTCCTATGAAGACGGCGACGGCGGCCACCCCCGCCTCAACAAGCAACGCCTGGAGCAGCTTGAACAGAGCAGTCTGCAGGCCGATGATGATGCGTTTTACGCCAAGGAGCTGGCGCTGGACTTGGGCTCGGTCAGTCCGCATGTTTCCGGCCCGAATCACGTCAAAGTCATGACGTCGGTTGCGGAGATGCGCAAAAGGAAGGTTAAGATTCACAAAGCCTATCTCGTCTCTTGTGTCAACAGCCGCGTCGACGACCTGGCTGCGGCCGCGCAGGTTGTACGCGGCCAAAGGGTCGCCGACGGCGTTGAGCTTTACATCGCTGCTGCTTCAAGTGAAGTACAGGCAGAAAGTGAACGGCGGGGTGACTGGCAGATGCTTCTGAGCGCTGGAGGCATTCCCCTTCCACCCGGATGCGGTCCCTGTATCGGGCTGGGGAAGGGCTTGCTGCAAGACGGCGAAGTGGGCATCTCGGCTACCAACCGCAACTTCAAGGGACGGATGGGTTCGCGCAGCGCCGAGTCGTATCTGGCCTCACCGGCAGTAGTAGCGGCATCGGCCATTGCGGGTTATATCACGGGGCCGGAAGATGTAGTGGCTGGCAAGACTATTGGTGAAATCAAGGTCAACAAAAGGCCTGACGTCAGCATGGCTGCGATAACCGTAATTGACGGTTTCCCCAAAAAAGTAACTGGTGACCTTATCTACTGTTATCAGGACAATCTCAATACCGACGGCATATATCCCGGCAAGTACACCTATATCGATGACCTCACCCCCGAGCAGCAAGCCGGAGTGGTCATGGAAAACTACGACCCTGAGTTCGGCAAGCTGGTCAAAGAGGGTGACATTCTTGTGGGAGGATTCAACTTCGGCACGGGCTCCTCCCGTGAGCAGGCGGCCACGGCGCTCAAGTATCGTAGCATTCGTCTCGTGCTGGCCGGGTCATTCAGCGAAACGTATAAGCGCAACGCCCTGAATAACGGCTTTCTGGCCATTGAAGCACCGGAGCTGGCTTGCGACCTGAAAGAGAAATTTGGAACAGATAAGTTGACTGTTGTAACTAACATAAAAGCAACAATCGACTTTACTAAGGCGACGCTAACTGCTGACGGCAAGGAGTATCGCGTCAGCCCGGTGGGAGCCGCGGCGCAGGAGTTGATTGTCGTGGGTGGGTTGGAAAATTGGGTGAAGATGAAGATTGGACAGTGAGGATGTATGTACGATTGAGTTTATGCACTGCCCTTGCCGAATCGTTTCTTAGAAAGCTCACGCCACGATTAGAGCTACAATGCCCAACCCCATACCGGCTTTTAAGCTCAGAGAACCGATCCTGAGCATCGGCGCCGTTGGATTTCCCCAGATGAAAATCAACAGCAGCAACAGCGGCAGGTCAATGATATAAACGGTGATGACCTGGTAGTAGGCTCCAAACCATCCGGCCAAAATGGGCAGGTATGTCAGGACCACCAAAATCAGAAACAACAGCAGGGCCAGCGAAAGGGAGTTTTGCACGCCGATGACCTGCGGCAGGGTCTTGATGCCAACCCGGCGGTCACCTTCAATGTCCTCGACGTCCTTGATGATCTCCCGGACCATGTGGAAAAAAAAAGCGTACGCCGCCGGTATGAGAGGTCCTGGGAGCGTGAGGGCCATGACGTAATCAATGGCAAACCCACCGGTCATAAACGTCAGCCCGCCTAATGCTGCGATGACCACGTTACCCGCCAGCGGCACCCGCTTGAGCCAGAGATTATACAGCAGCAGCAGTGCTATCACCACCAGAGCAATAGTGGTGACGGTCAGGTTGACGGCCAGGGCCAGCAGGACAGCCGCGATGTTCACCAGCACCGCCAGCACGACAGCATATCGTTTGCTGAGCGCCTCTCGCACCAGCACCCGGTCAGGGCGGTTGACCCGGTCAATCTTAATGTCAACTAAATCGTTGATAATGTTGCCACCGGCACAGATTAGAAAAGCGGCGGCGGCGGCAACCAGCGGCCCATAATAGCTCGGATGAAGCCAGGTCATATAGGCCCCCACGCCCACCCCTACCATTGCCAACAAACAGTTCACGAACCTGATGAGTTTGAGTGTTTCCGTGAAGCGGGGCATGGCCGGAGAATATCCGGGGTAGCCAACACAGTCAACTTTTATATGTCGGAGGAAAACTCAACGGACAACCAGGGCTGGTCAAATGGCAGTTTCGGGTTCCATCCCAGGGAGAGTTTGATCGCACGGCGGCTGTCATGCAAAGCTATACCGAGTCCGTAGCCGTAGCGATACAGTTCGTCGGATCTGGCAGTTCCATCGGGCTGAGCAACCCGGTTGTTGAGATAGGCAGCATCGTAAAATGTGAACAGGTATCCGCTTGAAAAGCGAAGACGGGGTTCGACAGTGCCGAAGGCCGTTCGCAGCACGGCAAACTGTTCATTGCGAAAGCCGCGAATAGTCCCCGGACCACCGAGAAAGATCAGTTCTGAAAGGGGAGGCAGAGACTCATCGGTCTCCAGACCGATGTAACTCAACCCAAGATGCCCGATCAATCTTCCGATTACTTGTTTGTACCATTTGATCGAAACCGAGACGCGAGTTTCGTTGAAGCTGTTCCTTTCAGGCGTTACGGTAAGGCTGTCCTTACGGTAGCGACGGTACGAGTAGGCTATCGACCAGCGCAGATCCAGGCCGTTGGCCGGATTCAGCCGGTTGTCGAGCGCTTCCCGTTCTATTGAAAAGCGACTGGTGAAACGGGAATAGGATGGCAGGTTGCCCACTGGCTCCACACTTTTCCAATCGAGACTCAAGCCGGCTGACAGGTTACCCCTCAACCGGGTGAGATATGCTCCTTCCAGAGAGAACTCATAAAACTGTTCGCGGTAGTCGCGGGTGCCTATCTGAAAGCTCAGGTGTCCCACTCCCGCCACAAACAAAGGCTGGTCGTAGCCGAGACGTAAAACGTTGCGGCCTCTCTCCCGCCGTTCAGAGAAGATCGAGGTTTGCCTCCCCCCACCAAAAAGATTGTTGAAATGAAGGTTGAGATGCCAGACCAGTCCGGTGGAATTATCCGGCAGATAGCCCCCCCCACCCTCAAAGGTGAACTGTTTTTTTTCTGAAAACTGAAATTCCAGGTCGGCACCCGTATATCCTTCCAGCGGTCGGATTACCGGTGGCGGATGAAACGTCACAAACCCAATTCCTGCTGCCGCCTTTTCCACCCGGCACAGGGTGGCGTCACTTAGCGTGTCACCGGCGCCAATCGGTATGTATCTTGCCACCAGGTCGTGGTTAGTGCGGTTCAGGCCAGAGTAGACAGCGGCGGCCAGTCTCACCAGAGGTCCCTTAATGATGCGGAACTCGATCTCAACTTGGCCATCGTGCTTGCGAACTTTGTCGACCTTCACCGATGCCCAGTAATAGCCACAGTCGTAATACTTACTCAGGATGTTGTCTGTCAATTCCTCCAGATTGCGTTGATTGAAGATTCTGTCGAGAGCAATCACATAGCTCGAATCATTTTTGACATACACCGAATCGATTCGGACCTGTGAGTCAGCGACAGGCTCCGTTGCACTGAGCGTGACCACAAGCACGCCTAATGCCGCAACGATCTGAACCACCCTACTCATAGCGCCTCAGAACCCTACCACCATTTCTCCCCGACCGGTAATGCGAGCGGCGCGGTCATCCGAGTGCCGCCCCGACAGGGAGACATTGACACGGAGTCCGCCTTTCAGGCCGTAGCGGAGATTGGCCGACCAGACGGCCCCGCGGCTGCCCGGCTTGCTGCCGGTCAACTGAAACGAGGGCAACCCAGTGGCATTAGTCAGCGTCTGATGGTACAGTTCAATAGAAGTGCGCAGCTCTCCTCGTTTGACTACTCTCAGCCGCGCGCCCATGTGAATGGCATATATCTCCGACCGTTCCTCACGGGCTGACTCCGCCCGACGATAACTACCGCCGGTTGAGACCTCATGTGGCGATACCGCTTGACGTACGTTTAGGCCGATCCTGTACCCATCTATCTCGCCGCCGCCGCTGAAGTAGCTGTCACGATTGCTGTCAAACAGCTCCAGGCTTTCCTCAATAAAAGTGGTTCTAACCATCTGTTTGAGGGTCAGTGCGGTCGTGACGCCACGCCTGCGCTTTTCGCCGCCGGCGATGTTGCGTATTTCTTTGTCCTCGGACAGGGTGATATTAACGGCATGGGCGCTTCGGATGGGAAACATCCGGATATCGGCGTCGTATCGCCGGGAATAAAAAAGGTACGGCTGACTGTCGTCGGAGAGAAAGGGAACCGCCCACCAGAGCTGTCTCTTGCCGGCATCCAGAAGCTCCTCGCGAATGGCAGAGTTGAACCGGATCAGCACAGTCTTGAAGTCTTTTGATAGATGAAAGCTCTTTTCGCCCCGCGACACCCGGGAACGGTTGGACAGGATTTCCTCGACCCGGATATAATTGCCGTCCGGGTCAGGAACATACTCATCGTTTTCAAGAATGTAGTTCCCCTGTCCCGGCTCCACCTCGAGGTAGGTGATGCCCCGGGCGTTTCGAGTCTCCTCTGAAAGAGAGTACAAGGCGCTCACATTCAGCCGCTTGCGGGCGTTGTAGTACTGCAAATGCAGCCGTCCCAGAAAGCTCTCGTCGCTTGCTTCCGCTTGCGTCAGCCATTGATAGGTCAAGCGAAGATGGCCGGTGAGGTCGCCAAGCTTGCGGTCGGAACTTGTCGAAACGCGGTTTCGCGAGAGTATCTCGCGCCATGTCCCCGTCAATGAATCCTCAACGTAGTACTCGTAACTCAGCTTTTCACTCTGCCCGTCAAGCGCCCACCGGAATTGACTATATTGTGTCCCCCGCATCTCCCCGCTGTAATCATTCTTGCGCCGGTCGTGCTCATAGTTTGATGAAAACTCGAATCGGGGCGAAAGCTGGAAGCTGAGGCCGCCGGTATAAATGCTTGCTTTTCCTTCCGTTGCCGTTGCCGAGCTTCTATTGGCAGACGCTGTTGTCCTCCACCCGAACAATGCCTTGACCCTGCTGTGTGGCGTGAGTTGGGTCTTAAAACCACTGGCAGATGACTTGAAGCTGTCTTTATACTCAAGCTTCGAGAAGAAAGGCGAGAGAGCAATGACGAGTGACGGGCTGACGGAGAGACCACACTCATATAACGACTCGTCTGTAAGAGCAACGAAGTTGCCTGGCAGGAGGAAATCGCGGTTAAAATCAACCGTATACAGCCTGCTGCGTGTCTTGAAGGCTGCTTCTTTCCGGCGGGCTTTGACAGTTAAACGGTTTTTCTGCTCGTTCCACAGCCATTCTCTTTTGGAAGCGACGGAATAGAACGAGCCTTGATTGTCATGGTCATCCCGCCCTGAAAACAGATTCCGGTCGGATAGAGTCTGGCGAAACTCGACGCTGAGGTCGCCAACAAGTTTGTTGCGCAGGTCAACCCGGGCGTTGTAGTAGTCGGTTTGTTTCGGTGCGGAAACAAACACAACCGGCAGGTAATCACCCTGTCCAAAACCGACAAACTGGTAGCACCCGGTTCCCAAAAACTGATAATCGCCGTTCCCCACACCGACAAAGCTGAAACTGACGGCGTAATTACCATTGCCTCCTCCCACATATTGGTAGATGGAATCGGGCAGGCTATCGACAACGAGAAGGTAGCTGCCGCTGCTGTCCGACGTTACACCGGAGCGAAAAGCGGCGGCAACACTGTCGCCAACGGAAGCCAGCAGATCTTTCTCCTCATCGGACAGTTCTCCGCGCAAAGGCAGGTCTTTGTCGTCACCTTCCCGGAGAAACTCCACCGCGAAAAACAGCGCCGAATCGCCGATACCGGCACCCCCTCCGGTGGAAAAGAGCTCCCCGCGGTAATCGGTCGCGCGGGGTTCATAGTCAATCTCTATTCTGCTTCGACGGTCGATCGGATGATCGACGCTGAAAGTGATCTGACCGGTGGGGTAGTCGATTGTGTAATCCTTGTCACCTCCACGCTCCAGAAGATAGCCGTCAAGCCAGACCTGCTCCGAGCCGGGTACGATGGGCAAGGCAGCGCTTCCTTCACCGATTTGATAGGGGCCCTGCAAGGCGTCGATACCGAAGAAGCGATAAGATTCGAATCTCCCCCTGGGTCGGGCCGCCAGCGCCTCAGCGTACCAGTTGGGGGTGTGGAGGCTGAAATTCGCCCCGGAGATTCTCTTGTTTCGCGACGGGCCGGTGTCAAACCGGCTGGCAACCGCCATGTCGCCCACCTGCGCCGAAACGATTTTCGACTTCAGGCTGAGATTGATCCGGTCAAGTTCGCTGAGCCTGCTGTTGGAAGGACCATAAGACGGGTCATACCCGCGGTCGGAGACGGCTCCGGTAACCTCAAGTCCCGGCGCCAGGAAACCCTGAATTCGTAGGTCAAGAGACTGGCTGAAACTCGATGCTCCCACCGAGCGAGCTGAAAACTTAAACGATTTGGAACCCGATATTGTAATATCGGACCTGGCCAATGAAGCGGCTCTGCCGGCGCCGTGAGATGGGGGATTAGGACGGTCGACTGTCCGCGGGACGATCGCAGGCAATGTGCGACCGTACGACGTCGGTACCCAGTCGGGTAAGGGTTCGTAGATAACCCGCAGAGTGTCACCAGTCGTGAACTCAAGATGCGACAGGTCAAACAGCCTGCCGGTGGCATCAAACGAATAATCAACGTTTCGCCGCAGGAGTTGACCGTTCAGATAAAGCGAATCAGATTCAAAAAAGATGCGCCGCTTATCAACAAACAAACGCTCGGGGATTTCTTCCCCGACCAGGACAATCTCCGTTTTCGCCTCGACAACCGTACTGATGGCTATTGCCGATAGAAGGAAAAGAGATACTTGTATCGCCGGCCACCATTGCATACATGATAATCTTATGCTACGTTACATTCAAAGGCAAGCTACCTCTTTTGGTGGTGTTGGGCAACCCGATGCTGTCTCAAGAGTGCGGGATGATGGAATAACAGAGCCGATGGCAACCTGCGTTACGTCTGGTCTTGACATCCCTATAACCTTGAACTGGTAGCTCACCCAACGGGCGGGGTCTTTTTTAACAGGACAAGTGCAAAACCCGACGCAACATTAATGCGCGAACACCTGACCAGTGAAGCCATAAACAAACGCGACCATTTCCGTGGCCGCGTTTGTTGCTGTGCGAAAAGCCTATTTCTGTTTTTTGTGGAGCGCGCAGAATTTGCTCCTGCCGTCAGTGAACCGCTTGCATCGCTTGCCATCTTTCGTTTTGGCGGCGCAGCGGACCTTCTTCTTTGTCACCTTTTTCTTTGCTGCTTTCTTCGCTTTGCGCATAAAAAAATCCTCCATCCTTTAGTTTGGATACGACAAAAAAACTGATTGTTAAAACCATGTCAAGAAAAAAAATCAACAAACTTCCGAAATGTTCATTGTGCATAACAAGAGGCAACCGTTCCATTGATGTCAGCATTGATGTCAGATAGGTAAGCGGAGGTGGTCGCCGTCAATCGTCCAATGTGTACGATTTCATGAACGCCGTGGCGTTTTCCTCTTGGTCGGAATGGATGAAATCTTGTTGGTTTCTCTCCGGGGTTGTTCCTCGTCATCGTGTTTGTCACGTCCGAAGCGTTGAAGCGTGAGCGCCATTGTCGTCAGCTTCTCGTCCACCGCAGCCATGACCGAACCTTTGGCGAATTTGCCGTTGGAGAGACGCCTCCCGGCGGGCATACCGGTGAGGATTTCAATTCCTTCATTGATGGTCTTGATGGGGTAAATGTGGAACTTCCTTTTATTGACGGCATCAATGACATCAGGACGCAAAAGCAGATCGGGAACGTTTTGGTGGGGGATAATCACTCCCTGCTCACCGGTGAGCTTTTTGCTTTTGCAGACATCAAAAAACCCTTCGATCTTTTCATTGACACCTCCGATAGGCTGAATCTCCCCCTTCTGATTGACGGAGCCGGTCACGGCGATCCCCTGCTTGATGGGTATGTTGCTGAGAGAGGACAGGATTGCATATATCTCGGTGGAGGACGCCGAATCGCCGTCGACACCGCTGTAGGACTGCTCAAACGTCAGCGAGGCCGACATCACAAGCGGCTTATCCTGAGCGAACATCTGTCGCAGGTAGCCGCTCAACACCAGCACCCCCTTGCTGTGTATAGGCCCCGATAGGTCTGCTTCCCGTTCGATATTGATGACACCGGCTCTTCCCAGAGCGGTGCTGGCGGTGATCCTCGTCGGTCGACCGAATGAATATTCCCCAACATTATAAACGGAGAGGCCGTTGATCTGACCCACTACCGAGCCAGAGGTAGATACCAGCAGGATGTCGTTGTCGAACATCTCTTGTATTTTGTCCTCAATCAGGTTGACACGCGACTTTTTCAGATTGATGGCACAATGGATGTCGTCACGCGTTACTTTTGAAGCTTTCCTCTGTCGGGCACAGAAAGCGCCCTCGCGGATGATATCAGAGATAGAAGAGAATCGCGAGGTCAGTTTGTCGCTCCGCCCGGAAAGCCTCATCCCGTATTCAGCGACGGCCTGCATCCCGGTAATATCAAACTTCGTCAGTTGCTCATCTTCCACAACCCGGCGGATGAATGCGAAGTAGCTGCGGAGACTGCGTTTGCTAACCTTCATCACGCTGTCGAACTCGGCTTTGACTTTAAAAATCTTTTTGAAATCCTCATCAAGCTCCCACAGCAGTTGGTAGATCTCAGGCTCACCAACCAGAATAACTTTTACATCAAGCGGAATCGGTTCCGGTTTGATACCGGAACCGGCCATCATATAGAAGGGGTCAAAACCGGTAATCTCGATCTCGCGGTTCCTCAGCGCCCTTTTAAGGTGTACCCAGACGCCCGGCTCCATCAAGACATCCATAGCGCGAGCCACCAGGAAACCACCGGACGCGTGCAATAGCGAGCCGGAGAAAATGCGGGTAAAGTCGGTGCGCCAGTAGCCGAAACGATCAACCACGCGCTCCAGGGAACCGAAAAGGTTCTTATGGGACGGGGACTTTTCCAGTATGACGGGGACTTGTTCCGTTTCGGCGTTGTCAAGAATGAGATTGACTGAAAACTCCTCGAACGGCTCCCTCTTACGGTACGGTGGCGGTTCTTCTTCGCCGCGCCGGGGCTGCGCTTCACGAAACCGGTCCAGGTCGCTAAGCAGGGCTTCTTCCACCTCATCGAGATAGCACTCCACCTTTTCGTCAGGGAACCGCTTTTTCAATACGTTTATCTTCTCAGAAACAAGGGGAGCAATCATGGAGAAGTTTAGCTTTTCCAGCGCATCCTCCATTTTGTTGGTCAGCTTTTTCGACTCAACAGACGTGGCGTCGAATTCCCGTCGCAAACTATCCCATCGGCGACGAAGTTCATCGAGCTGCGACAGAGAAAACTTACCCTCCTTGACCAGCCGCTCGAGTTTCTCCAGAGAGATCGGTTCCTTGTCGATTAAAGGCTGGATTTCATTGCGTACCCCAACGCCGATTTGAATCTGAACCATGACAAACCCGGCCTCAGACAGCTTCTCCTCAAAGGCGTGAATAAGCTCCTTCTGCCTTCCTTCGAACTCCCGCGTAATGCGGCTGTAGCGATCTTTGTAGTCTTCTGACAGAAAAATTTTGGGAACGGCTTTACGGACGGAGCCGATGATGTAACCCATGTCTTTTTTGAAGCGTCGACCGCCACCGGCCCGGAAAGTCAGTATGCGTGGGTTGTCCTCATTCTTGAAATTGTTCACATAGCAAACATCATCCAAATCCAACTTCTTACGGTCGAGGCGATCGAGCAGGTGCTTGATAGTCGCAACCCGTCCCGTCCCCGTGGGGCCAGTTACAAAGATGTTGTATCCGGCGCTTTTTACGTTCAGGCCGGTCTTAATAGCTTCAATGGCTCTCTTCTGGCCGATAACGTCTGAGCAGGGGGGAACGTCATCAGACGTCTTGACTCCCGGAGGCTTGTAATCGATCCGGTAATCCAGGTTCTTGGCGGCAAGTTCTTTCGGCTTTTTTGGTTTTGTCTGTTTCCTGGCCAGCATAGGTATCTCCGTAAACGCGCTAAGTTAATACAAGAATATAGGAAAAATCATTCCGCAAAAAAAACAAAAAAGGCCGCCCGCTACATTCGTCTTTGCAACTTTTCACTTACCTGGAGTGCCCTTATTAAGTTGTGACCGATTATGGGAGATCAGATTTTGCAAGCCCTGTTTCCGAACTCGAAACAAAATCATCTATGGCTAACTCCAATAGTTGCAAGTCCTTGAGGGGTTGGTTGATAGCATTTACCATTCGAAAAGGTTAGATCGAGCTGTCATTTTGGAGCCACAATGACAGCATTACTGCCAAATAGACATAACCGGTCTAAAAAGCTGGGGAAAATATTTGCTGAAATCAACCAATCTGTAATTTGTTTGTTGATATGATGTTACGAGTATCTGCACGTCTCTCTCATTTAGAATTCGCTGGTTAGTTCCCCTTGACAAGACCTTGCTGTTCTATATATTTATGGTGTTTGTTGCCTTTTTGGCATTGCGCATTGGTTTTGGCGGTATCGTCTAGGGGTTAGGACAGGTGGTTCTCAGCCATCAAACCGGGGTTCGATTCCCCGTACCGCTAAAGACGACAACCGATAAGGGCGGGGTGGAGATACTCTCAAGCCTCGCCCTTACGGTTCCTTTCAAGTCGATATATTCTCCGTGATCTTAGGGATGCAGTACAATATGTACATCTTAGTGTATTATCCCAGGAACAACTTACAAAATAACTTGCGTATTCTGTGGCGGGGTGATCTTCAGATCGCCCCGCGTGATAATGACTTATATATCCAGCGTCCATTTTTTTACCCCTCTAGCAGAACCCGCAGCGGTTCTGCCTACCCAATCGATGGCAGAAGCACTATGGCTTCTACCCTACCAAGCTTACATCAACAACGTCAAGAAAACGCCTGCTGCCACTGCTGAGCCGATGACGCCGGCGACATTGGGGCCCATAGCCGGCATGAGGGGATTTACCTTACCGTCGGTTTCCTCAGTCACAAAATTCTGAACCACACGGGCTGACATTGGAACAGCCGAGACACCTGCCGCGCCGATACAAGGATTGATCTTCTTGCCTACTGAAAGGAACAGGTTAATTATCTTGGCAAAAGCAACCCCACCGGCGGTGCTGAAAGAAAAGGCCACGGCACCCAGGACAAGGATCATCGGGGTTTTGTAGTTTAAGAAATGGGCATGTTGCATGGTGGCGCCAACCGCCAGCCCCAAAAATATGGTAACAATATCAATCAATGAACTGCCGGCGGTCTTGCTAAGACGTTGCGTAACCCCGGATTCTCTGAGTAGATTACCAAACATCAACATGCCAATGAGCGGTGCACTGGAGGGTACTCCCAATGAGGCTATGATTCCGGTCACAATAGGGAAGAGAATAACAGCCGTTTTAGAAACCGGCCTCGCTTGCGGCATGTCAATAGCTCTCTCTTTTTTGCTGGTGAGCAAGCGCATTATTGGAGGCTGGATTATGGGCACAAGTGACATATAGCTGTAAGCAGCTACCGCCACCGGACCAAGCAAATGCGGGGCAAGCTGACAGGTGAGGAAGATAGATGTGGGACCGTCAGCCCCGCCGATAATGCCGATTGACGCTGCCTCTTTGGGAGTAAATCCCAATAAGTACGCAGCCCCTAAAGCCGCAACAAAAATCCCCAACTGTGCGGCTGCGCCTAAAAGAAAAGTGAGCGGCCGACCCAGGAGAGGACGAAAATCAGTGAGGACCCCTACTCCTAAGAAAATAATGGGGGGCAGAAGTTCAGCCTTGATTCCATGCTTGTAAATGAGGGCAATAAACCCTTCGTCGTAAGAGCACATCTCGGCTAATGGAAGATTTGCCAGAACAGTGCCAAAACCGATGGGGATTAGCAAAAGAGGTTCGTACTTCTTGGTGATGGCCAGATAAATGAGGATTCCCGCAATAGCAAACATCACCCAGTTCCCCCAACTCAAATTGGTGAAACCGGACTGCTGCAAGAGTTCTATGACTGTTTCCATGCGCTATGACTCCGCCGCCTACAGGATGTTCAGAATCGGCTTTGAGGAGTCAATCTCGTCCCCGATCCGGACTTCGATAGAAGAGACCCTCCCATCAGTGGGAGCCTTAATATCGTGCTGGGCTTTCATGGCTTCGACCTTGGCCACCACCTGTCCTTTGGTGACGGAATCACCTATCCTCACAAGGATGTCAACCACTTCCACCCTACCGGCAAAAGTAGAGTAGACTGGTGTTCCATTGGACTGGGCAGGAACGGCAGCCGGTGTGGCCTGCGCCGTGGGTGCCGGAACCGGGTTTGGAGCCCCCGCGGGCTCCACCGTCACCACAAACGTGCGCGTCCTGCCGTTCTCCTGAACTGTACAGCGTGAGGTGACCGGCCCGGTAAGGGCGGGAGCGGGCGCTATGGCAGACGCCGGGGCGGGCGCGGCGGCGGGTTTGGGTTCTTCCTTCTTTTTGAGCGGAACATCGATTTTTGACTTGCCCGTCAGAAGGCGAATGCCCTCATTAAGCTCCATTTTTTTGCCGGGGACCATGGCCGCCAGCACAAGAAAGATATTCTTGTCCGTGACGGGTAGATTTCGTTCTTCGAGAGCTTTTTTCGCCGGTTCAATGTTCTTGGGCGCAGCCTCAAGCGGGTCGCCATCGAACACCGGAAGACCGAGCTGCTCGGAAGCCTTTTTCACTACGTCCGGGTCGGATGGCAGCGGGGTCTTGCCAAAGTATCCCAGAACAGCTCTTCCGTACCCGGCATCAATCTTCTCCCACCGTCTATACATCACGTTGTTAAACGCCTGCAGCCAGTACTGCTGGCTTCCGGGCGTGACACTGGTCCATGCTCCCCCGGCCTCAACCACGACCGGGAATTCAGCCAGGACGTCGCCGTACTTATGGATTATGCCCGCTTTTACCATCATGTGGACATTAGGCCCGATAGCACCTCCGGGCATCGGAAAACCGACCACGCGGGCGTCAGCAGTGGTGGTGGTGGGGTTGAAGGCGTAATCCTTCATTAAGTCGTTCAGCATATCTTCAATAAGGGGCATCTTGGTATCATCGATATCCAGGGAGTATCCGGTCCCTTTCAGGGCGTGGGCCATCGAGCGCACGTCCGGCTGCACCGTGCCGCTGGCCATTGGCCGCACCGAAAGATCAATACCGTCGACACCTCCCTGTATTCCGGCCATGTAGCAAGCCACCGCCATACTGGCCGTGTCGTGCGTGTGTTGCCACAACGGCATTTCCGGGGGCATGATCTTTTTCAGGCCGACAGCGGTATCATAGATCGTCTTGGGATCGGTCGTGCCGCTGGCATCCTTGAGGCAAATACTGTCAATGCGAATATCGCTTTCCAGCAGGCGGCGACCAATACCAATATAGAATTCAGCCGTGTGAACTTTGTCCGATTTGAAGGGCAGCCCCATCAAGGCAATACAGACCTGGTGATGCATACCGGCCTCGACAATGGGATGACCGGTCTTAACCAGGTTCTCGACGTCGTTCATATAGTCAAAGTTTCTATCCCAGGTGGTGCCGTTTTCTTTCATCAGTTTCGCCTGAAGTCCGAGGCCCTCAAGGGACTGCGTTGTCAATGTTACGCCCGAGACGGAACGCGTAAGAATCTGCAGGTCGACATCGGGCCCAACGGCCTCTCGCATCGTTTTCATATCTTCAAAGGGATCTTCACCGAGGTAAAAATACGGAGCCTGATAGCGGGCGCCCCCGCCAAATTCAAAGTGGTGAATACCCACCTCGGCGGACGCCTTCATGGCCGGAAGGATGTCGTTCAGCCTGACCTTGCCGCCAAAGGAACTCTGCAATCCGTCGCGAAAGGGAGTAAACATCACCCGTATTGTTTTGGGTTTCTGCGTGAATATCATTTTATCTCCTGTATCTTTGTTATTTTCGTTCCCGGATAAAGGGTTTGCAGTATGGTGGAAACCGCCGCAATCATGGCCGAGTCGCCGGCGGATTCCCTTTCAGGAAAAAGGACGATGATAAGGCGCATGACCAGCGCCAGGACCGTAAGCAAGAGAAAAACGCCCACAAAAGCCGAGGCGCAGATAACTAAAAGGTCAAGTGATTCCATATCGAGTGCTCAGCAATCACTCTTACCCCCCAAGAGACCGGTATTTACCGTATAAGTTCAAATGCAAAGATGCTTTTACCATTATCAATGTATACACTACCTAACGAAGCACTAAATAAAGACAGGAAACAGCGACTGTCAAGTAGCGGTTTAACTTTTCAGTACTAGTCTACCCTTCGAGATCGGGGTCTCGACACCGTCAAGGTACAACTCCAAGTTTTCTCCAATTGAAATAACCCTGCCGGAAACGAGCTCTTCCGAGGTGTCACCAACCGCATCCGGGTAAACATTCACCTCCCTGCCAATTACCAGCGACCTTTGACGGTAAAAATCAATCAGCCGGTGATACTCCCCGCTCAAAAGGAGCCGGTAATTCCTGTCCAGACAGGGAGCTAGTTTATTGAAGACCAGTCGCTGATTACACTTATTTGGCCTAGGCACGAAATCCCTCAGCGAAGCGACTCCGGGCACGAAGGGATCACGCTCTACGTGCGGGGTGGACTCAACGTTGAGGCCAATTCCCAGAACGGCGCTGGTCACAATCTCCCCCTGGCTCTGCGTGTGGGCCAGTACGCCGGACACTTTAACGTTCTCAACCAGTATATCATTGACCCACTTTATGGAAGCCTGCTTTTCCAGGCCCTCAATGGAATCTACAGCTTCAATCACCGAAACTGCCGAAAGAATTGTAAATCCCACGCCAAAATGATCCACTTTCTGTCCGGGCGCCAGAAAGGCGGACAGGTGGATGTTGCCTTCCAGACCGACCCACGACCTGTCTTTGAACCCGTGCAGCTTACTTCCGGAACCGGCTAAACAAAGTATACCGTCCGGAAGCTGTTTTTCCTTTTGTGCAAGTTTAATTAATGTGTCGTACTGGGATTCGGAAGCGGATTTGACAATGAACAGGTAGTTCCAGATCTGATTCCAGTCTATGGTGCATGCGGCAATGGAGTCGGTGTGATACAAGTCGGCATAGAGTTTCTCGACCTCTTTGTTGACTGACGCCGGGGACACTGTCTTCCAGGATAGTCCTGGTGAGAGAACTTGTTCCGCGTACTCAATGCTATCGGTGTAAACGATCATAGCCCATTTGTCTTCACTTCTTGAAGCGGTCATCGGAAAACGTGTCTTTAACGCGGCGGGATTTACCCGTAAGCCACCCAACCCGTATGTCTGCCTTCCTGTCGAACTCAGGGACGTACGGCTTGATATCCAGAAGCGGCGTGCCGTCAATTATGTCCACATTTGTTACGTGCAGCGTGGCGCCGTCAACACTGACGAGGGGAACGACAGAAATGCCGATCGGGTTCGGTCGCCGGGGGGCACGAGTTGCAAAGAGGCCGCGGCGGGTATCATCAAGAAACGGCTTCACCTTCAGAGTATAACCCTCCGACAGGTGGAAATGGTAAATCAAAATGATGTGTGAAAAACCGTCAAGGCCGGCCAGCCCCTCTTTGAATTCATCAAACAGCTCGACGGTGCCTTTGACCCTTTTGGCCGCCTTAGGTTGTATGGGCACCCCATGGGGTCTTTTGAAAGGTGAATGTATAATACCTATAGGTCGATATTGAATCTCTTGCAATTCCGATAGCCTCCAGCGTACACGTTTACAGACAACATATCTAATGTACAGCCGGTTGCAGGGAAAGGCAAGTCCGTAGAGTGGGGATAAGCCCCACTGCTGCCCCTACTCGATATGTTAGTTCTCAGGCAAGAATCTACACTATTCCTTGCTCTTGCTTATTAGAAAGCCAAGCACAAGCTCCGGTTCGAGATCGAATACGACGACCTGATTCTGACTGAGAACTAAGCCCTCGCTGACACCAGGGCAGCATTATTTGGAAAACTCAACCCGGTCGAAATCCTCCCACTCAATCTCCACTTCATCGCCGTCAGGAAGGGTAACGAAAATCCCCTTGTTGTCTTCATCGACGTCGTTTGAACCACGCAGGCGAAATGAGCGATCATCCCAGACCGTAACGATCGATGAGTTGCGCGACCTCTTCTCAATGCTCTTTATCAACCCCAATTCAATATCAAACTCGACATCGCGGTAGTCGCCGTTGAGTATTTCCCAGGTGTACTCTTCGTCGTCATCCCATCTTATTGTACCGGTATAACTATCGCCGTCCTCGGTATAAACTGTCCCGGTCAGCCGTCCTCCTCCGTCAAACTCCTTGTACCGGACTTGGTGGGGGGCCTTCGTGAAATCTAAACGATCAAATTCATCCCATTTTACCGTGACCTGACCGAAGCCGGGGTCGGAGATAACGATCCCCCGATTGTCGTCATCGACGTCATTCGTCCCGCGGAGCACCATCTGGTTGCTGTTGGTGAGCGTAACCTTGGCGCCGCTGGAACTGTAGCGCTCTATGGAAGCGATTTTTCCGAACTTGATCTTGCGGCTGCGGTGATCTTCATCGCCATCGAGGATGTCTGTAGGATACAGCTCATCGACATCCCAGCAGATAAAACCGGTGTATTCGTTTCCCCGGCGAGTAGTTAAGGTACCGTAGAGACGTTCGCCAAAATTGGATTCTGTTCCGGAGGGAGCCTGCACGAACTCGATAGTCTCCAGATCGTCCCAGACCAGCTCAATTTCTCCCTCATGCTCATCCTCGATGATGATTTCCCGGATGCCCGAACCGATATCACTGCCCCCCCCACTCAATTCGATTTCCTGACCGGACTTCAGCGTCAGCAGGACGGCGTCGTCATCGATCACCTCCATTGTCTTAATGTGTCCGAAGCGAATTCCGGACAACGTCGAGGACGACCAACCGCTTTTGCCGATCTCGATCCCAAATATCTTGATTGTCGTCTCATGGTCACGGTATTTGCGACGGGATTCTTTGTATGTACTTCTCTTCGGTAGCTCCTTTGTAGCGTCGAGAATATCAACCCAGTTGCCCTCGTTTTTGTCCCAGCGAATAAGTCCTTCAAAAGTATCACCTTCAACAGTAGTAATCTCTCCGTAAATACGACCGCTGTCGTCAGCCTTAACGGTTACTGCCAAAGCTGCCACGAAGGCCGTCAGCGTCAACACGATTTTAAGCACCTTGAGTTTCCTCCATTCCTGAATAGATAAAATAATCCTTTCCAATCGAGTTTACGAAATTGAAATGAAAAGGTTTTATCCGACGTGGGAGTTTTTTTGTGATTCTGCAACTTATACCAAGTTGCATTCATGGGAACATTCTGTGATTGGGGTATTCTTTCGAAGCTCAGGGCAAGCATTCTCGTGCATTAACTTAATCGAAGACGGGGCAGATGTGGACATCTGCCGCCCACGGAATCCGCTCAGGCCGGGAGGCTCTCATCTCAAAAATGCGAGCCGTAGGCATATCAAACTTTTACCCTGGGCGTACTACCCCCTAAAAAACATCCAGCCCGGACTTGTCCGGCGAACCCGGTTTCTCATCCGGCAAGATATTTTACTGAAAGGTAATTATCGGTTTTTCTTTTTATGACGATTGGCGCGTCTGCGCTTTTTGGCTTTATGCGTTTTGATTTTCAGGCGTTTGCGTTTCTTACCACTCGGCATTTATCCTCCATAACTAAAGCTGCTGCCGTTCAAATGGACAGTTTTGTAATCATGCTTTTAAATTCGTTTGACGGTTTGAAGACGGGGACTTTTCTGTCGGGCACCGGGACCACCTCGCCCGTGCGTGGGTTACGTGCCTTGCGCGCTTTGCGCAGCTTGATCTTGAACGTTCCGAATCCCCTGATTTCGATATTGTGCCCACTCTCGAGAGACTTCTTGATCACATCGAGTAGTGAGTCAACTACAACTGCAACATCAGTCCTGGTGAGACCGGTCTTCTCGGCCACTCTTTCAACCAAATCAGCCTTCGTCAAAACATCCTCCCTACGCAATATTATGTCTATCCTTCCATATTTTCCTTATCAATGTCACTGTCCCATTCCTGAACTGCACCCGCCGTGGGAGCGGGTAACCCTTTGGGACAGGAAAAGATACATGATCCGATGGCTAAGGAAAAGCAAAAAAACTGCTTGTCTACAGTTTTTCTCGGAATTTTGGAAAAAAATCAGACTATTGATACAAGTAGAGCAGTTGAGGCCCGGAAAACTCATCCGAGACAGTCTTATTGATACCTTCCAAGAATCGGCCCAGAAGATCGAGAATCCGTAGTCTTTTCTTCTTGTAGGGGCGTACTACCTTTGGCTTGCCTTCGATACCCGCCAGTTCAGCTGCCAGATCTACAGCCTCTTTCAGCCCGCCCAGGGTGTCGACCAGCCCAAGATTAAAAGCCTGCAGACCGGTAAAAATGGAGCCGTCGGCAAGGGGGTAGATTTCATCCTTTTCCATGCCCCGTCCTTCTGAAACGGCTTCGACAAACTGCTCATAGGCGTCCATCACCACCGAGTGCAACATCAGCTCTTCTTTCTTGGTCATCGAGCGGGTGTACGTACCAACATCCTTAAACTCCCCTGATTTTATCGTCTCGCTTTCAATTCCCAGTTTTTCCAGAAGCTTACTTACGGTATGGAATTCCATAATGACGCCGATTGAACCGGTAATTGTCCCGGGATTGGCAATGATGCGGTCGCTGGCACAGGCAACGTAGTAGCCGCCGGAGGCGGCGACCGAGGCCATAGCGGCGACAACAGGCTTTTTCTCTTTGGTGCGCTTGATAGCGCCACAGAGTTCCTGTGATATGGAAACCACGCCGCCGGGGGAGTTTATATGCACGATAATTGCCTTTATTGACTTGCTGTCAGCCCACTTATCAAGCTGCCTGATTACGGGACGTCCGGAGGACTCGGTTATGATTCCAAACATTTCAACGACACCGACATTACCGCCCAGACCCACAAACTCGATATCACCATCCTCCGTCAGCAAACCGATAAATATCAGGCCAAAAAAGCCCAGAGTTACTACACACACCACGGCTATGATTACGCCGACGACGACATCCCGTTTCCTTGCCATAAGATTCTCCGTTAGTTCAAGTAGATCTTTAACCTCTCCCCAATCCGCAACTGGTCCGGATTGGAAATGTTATTGACAGCCAGAATCTTGGCGATTGTAGTGCGGTACTTTTTGGCAATTCGTGACAGGGTTTCCCCGCGCCGTACCTTATGGATAACATAGTCGGGACTGTTTTCAGCGCTTACGATCAGCAATTGTCCCGGGTAGATGCGGCTGGATCGTCCCAGTCCGTTTAAACGCCGGATACTGGCGGTGGTAGTACCATACTTGCGGGCGATATCCCAGAGAGTATCCCCCCGTCGCACTTTGTAGGTACCGGAGGCGGCCTTCCCCTTCCCTGATCCCTTTGATTTCACGGAGGCGTTGTCGGCTTTGGCATAGGCGGCTGATGATTTCGAGTCAATAACGTTCTTATCTTTGAGTTTGGTGGCGCTGGCAGGGATCTTCAACTTCTGACCGACATAAATGCGGGAACCGCGCTCGATGTAGTTGATGCGCCGCAGAGCGCCAACGGTGGTGCCAAAGGCTCTGGCAATGTCCCACATAGTATCCCCGGCGCGTACTGAATAGATGGCTTTTTTGGCCTGATAATCCTGATTCTTCCTTCTCGATGACGAGCGGTACTCACGGTCAAGCGGGACCGGGACGATCAAGCTTTTGCCTGCAAATATCTTCGATCTCCGACCCAGATTGTTGGCTTCGAAAATGGCATATTGTGAGACACCGTACCTGGCCGCGATGGTACTGACCGTTTCACCCCTTTTGATCTTGTGTCGAACCCAACTGGTTTCTTTGGGAGAGGGCATTGATTCGTAGGCCAGAAGGAACTTCGCTTTCGTTCCGACCGGTATTTTCAGGGTATACTTCTTGGCGTTGGGCGGAGTGTACTTGCGCAGCAACTCCGGATTGAGATCTCTTAATTCTTGCAGCGGGCAGCCTACCGCCTTGGCCACTACCGACAGGTCAAGACATCGGTTGATGACCACTTCTTCCCAGACCAGCTCCCTTTCGTACTCGATATCGTAAAAGCCATATTTGGCCGGGTTCTTGGCAAGAACGGCGGCGGCCATTATCAGCGGCACGTAGTCCATTGTCTGGCGTTTCAGTCGCATTTTCCAAAAATCGATTGTTTTCTGCTGCTTGATGGTTTTGCGTACTCGACCGGGGCCGCCGTTATAGGCAGCCATGGCCAGTTCCCATGAGCCGAACTCGTTGTACAGGTCCTTAAGGTGCCGGCAGGCGGCGTCGGTAGATTTGACCGGATCCCGGCGCTCGTCCATCCACCAGTTGCGATTGAGGCCGTACAGGCGGCCCGTAGAGGCAATAAACTGCCACAGGCCTGAGGCTCGCGCCCAGGAATAGGCGCGGGGATTGAAACCGGACTCCACCAAAGATAGATAGACCAGATCCAGAGGAAGATCATACTCGGATAGCATCCGGATCATCATTGAGGCGTATTTGCGCGAACGGCTCAAGTACTTAGCAAAGGCGTCGCTGGCGACGGTCTGAAAGTATATGATTGATTTCTTCACCCGGTCATTCATCACAATCGGGATGTCGTAGGTAATGGCCGGGGATTCCTGGCCAAATACCGTCATGGTGTCATAGTTCAAATTGTTGGCAAGATCGCCGAATCTCTCGATCAGAACCGACACCGAAATATCCTCGTCCAGATGCCCCAGTGAGCGCAGCGCCACCCGGTACTCGGCTATAACGTTGTCGAGAAGAGCGGCGTACTTCGCAGCCTCCGGGCTGGGAAGAGAGTCAGTCTCAATGTCGAGAGCGGCCAGAGTCTTTAGCGCTTTTTCGAAGTAATACTGGGCTTCTTCCCAGGCCGCTTCACGGTTGGCGATAACCCCCATGGCCTGGTACTCTTCGGCCAACTCAAACAGGCGCCAGATATCATCATCCACCGCCGCCGCCGAGTCGTCTATATCAACGGATGCGTAGGAGAATGTTTCGTAAAACGCAGCTTCATCGGGCGACTTTTGAGGATCGGCCAGGGTGTGCCGAACGGCATCAGGGAGGCTCGAAGGGATTGCCTCGTTGAGAGAACTGTCGTTGACGGTATCATTTGATGAGCCGTACAGCAGAGGTTTTTCCGGCCTTTTCTCACGGTTGACATCCACGGCGGCGGAGTCTGCCTTGTCGGTCTGCTCATTTCTGTCCCCATACAAGTTAGGGCTGGAAAGACCGGCTTTGCCGCCACAACCACTTGAGATAAGAAAAGATAGGGCAGTGAATAGAGCCGGAAGCAAAACTAACGGAACTTTGATTTTTTCTGTCATGTCAATCCTGAGTGGGTCACAGTTTATATCTTCTCAGCTTATCGGTACAATATGCGGCGCTCTTTATATAGACAGGAGCCGCCTCTAACTTGTTGCCATATATTGCAAAAAGCACACATTGTCAAGTTTTTTCGCTTCTTTTACCCCAGTCTTGTAACTGAGGTTTCAAACTCCCGGCAAGGCTCGCCGTGTCCTGAAAGAAGTCGCTGCCTGTCTGGCGCCGGAACCAGGTGATCTGCCGTTTGGCATACCGCCGGGTGTTTTGTTTTATCAGGCTAATCGCTTCAGAAAGAGTCGCTTTTCCGTCAAAGTGGTCCAATAGTTCAGTATATCCAATGACATTGGCTTTTCTGATCTGCTCTTGCAGGCCGTCTTGAATCAGTCGCTGTATCTTGTCCAGGAGCCCGCGCTCCATCATCTGCTCCACCCGGGCGTCAATAGTGTGGTATAATGCCTGTCTTTCAGGCAGGAGGCAATAATACCGATAGCTGTACTCACTTTTCCGGTAAGCCCCGGTTGCTGCCAGTTCGGATTTCGGTTTGCCGGTCAGGAAAAAGATTTCCAGAGCACGAATTACTCTGACTTTGTTGTTGGGGTGCAGCCGGGCTGCTTCCAGAGGATCTATTTTCAACAGCCGTTCGTACATTGCTTCCGGACCAAGTTGCTCCATCTCTTCTTCTAACCGATGACGTATTCCGAGGTCGTCCTGTTCAATTTCAACCACTCCTTCAGTTAAGACCCGAAGGTATAGACCGGTGCCACCGACAACGACAGGAACGTGTCCTCTTTGAAGAATACATTCGATTGCTTTGCAGGCGTCCTCGATAAAGCGAAAGGCTGTATAACGCTCTCCCGGTTCAACGAGGTCGATAAGGTGGAATTTTACCTTTGCTCGTTCCTCCGGGCTTGGTTTAGAGGTACCGATATTGAGCCGTTTGATAATCTGACGGGAATCGGCTGAGACGATTTCGATAGGGTGGGATTCGGCAAGCTTCACCGCAACTGCCGTCTTTCCCGACGCGGTAGGTCCGCAGATAATCGGTATAGCTGTCGGTTCACCCACGTCCGAACTGCTTGTCAAGGTCGGCCTTGCTGATTCTGATAAAGGTGGGACGCCCGTGGGGACAGGAGTACTTGTCCTGGCACTTAAGCAGACGTAATACCAAATGTATAGCCTCGTCATCGGTGAGGCGGTCACCGGCCATCACGGCGGAGCGACAGGCAATCGACTGCGCCATCGCTTTTTTCAGGTCGTAACCGGCCTTTTTTAACGAGGCGATATCATCGATGACCTTCAAGAAGGTCCTATCAGGTGGCTTTTGGGCCAGGATCGACGGTGCCGCCTCAATGTTTATCATCCGCCCACCGAAGTGTGAAACGGTAAAACCGGACCGGTTCAGCAAATCCAGCGCTTCATCGAAGACCGACAACTGTTCCGGGGTCAGCTCGACCTGCACGGGAAACAAAAGATTTTGTCCGTTGACTCCCTGAGCTTCAATCAAGGGAAGGGTCTCCTCGTACAAGACGCGTTCGTGAGCGGTGTGCTGGTCGACGACGTAAAGGTCCTCCCCGGATTGCACAAGCAGGTACAGGTCGGAAAACCGTCCTACTAACCGAAAACTTTCCGGGACCTCCGGCGCAGGCGTCACTGTGGAAGGTTCTTGTTCAACTTCCAGCATTTCTCCCGTCTTTTTGTCCACCTTTACGGTTTCTTGTTCCGGTTTGCCAACCTGCACTTCCGGGGTCTTGTATAGCTCGGAAAGCAGGTTGGTATCAAACCGCTGCTCCTGCCGGACGCCGGGAATCAGGCTCCGGGAGTCTTTTTCTAAAGAGGGTTCTCGCGGGTCAATACGTTGGCTGCTATCGGCTGACCTGAGAGGTTCCGTCGCCTTAAAAGATGGGATGATTCCATCCTGGCGAAGCGCCTCTTTCACCAGGTGGCAAAGGGCATCATGTATCTCCCGTTCACGCGACAGACGCACTTCGGTTTTGGCCGGATGGACATTGACATCGACTTCGGTCGGGTCAACCGTCAAAAGCAGGGCTCCAACCGGAAACATGCCGCGAGGGATCAGCTCGCCGTAACCAGCGGCAAGAGCATGAGACAGAGTTAGCGAATGTATGAAACGACCGTTGATAAAAATAAACTGGCCGAAGCGGTTATTTTGCACCAGGTCAGGCAGACTAATGCATCCATTAACCTTGACCGGCCCGGCTTCACCTTTGACTGCTATGAACTCTTTGTCTTTTCCCAGCAACCCTGCTACCCGCTCCTTCAGCGATAAACCGGACGGCAAAGAGAAGAGCTTGCGCCCGTTCATCGTAAGAGAAAAGCCGATATCGTAGCGCCCGATAGCCAGAGCTGTCGCCGTGCGCGAAATATGGCGCGCCTCGGTCGTTTCGGCCTTGAGGAATTTCCGCCGTGCCGGAGTGTTGTAAAAGAGATTCTCGACCTCGACAATTGTTCCCGGCGGCGCCGCAACCGGCTCTTTGGAATGCAGCACGCCTCCCTCGTAAATGATTTCCGTCCCGGCCCTTGCCTGAAGGGTCCGCGATACCATTCGCAGGCGCGACACCGATGCAATCGAGGGCAGCGCTTCCCCTCGGAAGCCGTAGGAGAGTAAGGTATTCAAGTCATCAAAGCTGGCGATCTTCGAGGTGGCGTGGCGGGAGAAGGCAATTTCAATCTGCTCTTCATCTATCCCGCAGCCATCGTCGACAATCTTGATTAGCTTGGTTCCGGATTTTTCGATGATGATATCAATCCGATCAGCCCCGGCATCGACAGCATTCTCGACCAGCTCCTTGACGACAGATGCCGGCCGCTCGACAACTTCCCCGGCTGCAATCTTGTTGATGACTCTCGCCGGCAGGGGCTTGATGGGCCGATTGAGAGCCTTGTCGGTTGAGGGATCATTCATGTCATTAGTTTAGTAGGGAAGGTCTCTCCGAGACCTGCCATCCGCATGGTCTTGAAATAGCGCCGAATATTTGTCATGATCTAAGATAATACCAAAGCCGCGATTACTTGAGATCAAGCTCGTTCTGATTATTCTCTTTCACCATTCGCTGAGCACGTTTTAAGGTGCCGCTTGTGTCCGGTAGTTTCGGCAACTTTCCTTTGAAAAGCTCGTCGATCGTGACAATTTGGAGAATCGGGTATTCTTTGTCGTGTCCGGGTAGTTGCCATTTACCCAGCGTAGTGGCTTCCCGCTTCATGCCGGCAGTGGCAGGTTGTAAGGCAATGAGAACACCCAAAGGCGCGCTTTCACGCTCCATCACTCTCGCCAAAGCCCTGATATCACGCGGCTGATACTTACCGCCCTTTACTTCTATAATCACTTTATGATACTTCTTCTTGTAGTCCTGGAAGTACAGGAAGCCGTCTATGCCCGTGTCGCCTCCGCCGGCGCTTTTATACGGCTGACCTCCAAGAAATGAAACAGCCCAGCTTTCAAATTGAAATGGCGACTGTTTGAATAGTGCCCTGGCGTCGTCCGTCGACTTTGGCTCCCCAACTATCTCAAACTTGCAGTCAGGGAAATGTTCAAAGATTCGTTTCTTGATCAGCGCAACCGCAAGAAATGTAATGTCAATCCCGATCCATTTGCGACGCAGCTTTTCTGCTGCTGCGATTGTCGTGCCACAACCACAGAAGGGGTCAAGTACAACTTCTCCCTCGTTTGAGGAAGCATTTATAATTCTCTCTAAAAGGGCTAGTGGTTTCTGAGTCGGATAACCTAATCGTTCTCCCTTTTGAGCGATTTTGATGTCAGTCCAAATGTCTGGGCACTTATTCCCAGGCATTTCATCCAAGTAACGCTTATACCTGGGACATCCGCTCTTTGTGTATTCTATTCTTCCTGCCTTATCTAATTCCGCCATTTTCTTCTTGTTATAAACGAAACAGCGAGATTCTGGTGGCGTGTATCCCTTCCACGTATAAATCTGTCCTTTGGATGCTCGTGACATTGGCGCGGTCAGATCGGTTGCTTGATAACGCCTTCCCTTTTCGTCTCCTTTGTCATAGAATTGGTCAACGTAACCTTTGTCATAAAGGGCGTATTGCTGATTCCATATCCATGAACGGGATTTTGTATAAAATAGAATCCTATCACTAATCCACCCGAATTTCTTCTGTACGTTTCCTTTGGCATCTGTCCTCTTCCAGACAATCTCATTTCTAAAATTCTTGATTCCAAAAACCTGATCCAGAAGCACCTTCAAGTAGTGACTTGCAGTAGGATCGCAGTGAAGATAAAGTGACCCCGTCGGTTTGAGCACCCGGTGCAGCTCGAACAGCCTAATCGCCATCATTGTCAGGTAGGCCATCATTTCGGTCGGCCCCATGAACTCACGGAACGCCCGGAGCATTTCCTTCAACTGGACAGGATAGCTGCCGCTTAACATCTCATCATAGGCGGCCTGTGTTTCATCGCTCCACCACCAGGTATCCTCAAATGCTTGAATCTGGGCGGCAGCTTTCTTGCCGGTTTTATCTTGAAAGATCACATTGTAGGCACGATTGGAATTGAACGGAGGATCAAGGTAAATGAGATCGACCGATTCGTCTTTTATGTAATGACGAAGTATATCGAGATTGTCACCGAAATAGAGACAGTTTTCAGCCATATCGGTAAGAAAACATATTAATATACCTCAGCGCAAGTCTTAGTTCATAGGCCCACACCTCTGCTGTGGGAAATGATATAACAAATTGTGGGGTAGGAGTCCCTGACTCCTGTCCGCCTTTGGCGGATGGCAGGTCTCAAGGAGACCTGCCCTACAAAGACTCTTTCAACTTCCGCAGTAAGTTCAGCGCTTGCATCGGAGTCATATTATCAAGGTCAATAGCCTTTATCTTTGTTTCAATCTCTGAGGGCTTAGCTTCAAAGAGGGTGGTCTGGACTTTCGTTTTGTAGATGCCCTTGCCCAGCTCACTCTGCGTGAACTTCCCCGACTCTAAAAGCCGCAGAATCTGTTTGGCGCGGTTGATTGTTGGCCTCGGTACGCCGGCCAGCTTAGCCACTTCGATGCCGTAGGAGTCGTCACAGCCGCCGGGAATAATCTGGTGAAGAAAGATGACCTTATCTTCCCACTTCTTGACCGCTACCTGATAGTTGTGCACTCGCTCATGTAAGTCAGCCATGCCGGTCAGCTCATGGTAGTGGGTAGCAAAGATGGTGCGCGACTTTATGGCTTCGTTGATCTGTTCCACCACCGCCCACGCCACCGAGAGGCCGTCAAAGGTTGATGTCCCCCGGCCGACCTCATCCAGAAGCACCAGCGACCGCTCACCGGCATTGTGCAGGATGTTGGCCGTCTCCACCATTTCCACCAGAAACGTGGATTGTCCGCGAGCCAGATTATCGACAGCACCCACACGAGTAAAGACACGATCCACTAGACCGATTTCCGCCCTGTCCGCCGGCACAAACGAGCCAATCTGGGCCAGGATGACAATCAGGCCAATCTGACGGAGATAGGTTGACTTGCCCGACATATTCGGTCCCGTCAGGATGTGAATACTGCCCTCGCCGGGAGAGATATTGGTATCATTGGCCACAAACGATCCCGGCGGCAGTACCGTTTCGATGACGGGGTGGCGACCGTTGATAATAACAAGGCGGGTGTCTTCATATATTTCAGGACGACTGTAACCGTTTTGCACCGCCAGCTCGGCCAGTGAAGACACCAGGTCGAGTTCGGCCAGCAGGTTGGCAGTGTGCATGATGTCGGCGATATGTGTGCTGAGATATTCGAGCAACTGCCGGTAGAGTTCTTCCTCGAGCTTGAAAATCTTTTCCTCGGCAGTGAGGATAAGCTCCTCTTTTTCTTTAAGCTCCGGAGTGATAAAACGCTCCGCGTTGACCAGGGTCTGCTTGCGGATGTACCCGTTGGGAACGGATTTAAGGTTAGCTTTTGTAACCTCGATATAATACCCGAACACTTTGTTGAACCCGACCTTCAGGCTGCTGATGCCGGTGCGTTTGCGTTCTTTCTGCTGAAGGGAACCGATATACAACCGGGCGTCGCGAATGGAATCATTCAAGCCGTCAAGTTCTTTTGAATATCCCTGCTTAAGGATGGCTCCCTTATTGGTTGTCAGCGGCGGTTCTTCGGTAAGGGCATTGTCAAGTTTAGTGATTATCTCTTCGCAGTTGGGTAAGGCGCCAGCAAGCCGACTCAGGAGGGGGCTGTAAGCGTCCTTCAACACAGCTCTCACTTTTCGGGCAGTGATAAGGGCATCCTTGATGCTTGCCATCTGGCGGGGATTGAGCTTGCCGATACCGAGCCGCCCGGCCAGCTTTTCCAGATCGGGCAGCTTTTTTGTTTCTTGTCGAATCTTAAATGCCAACTCGCGGTTTTTCACCAGCTCCGCCACGCCCGATTGACGGATTTCAATCTTGGCTTTTATTTTGAATGGCCGCAGCAGTGCGTTTTGCAGACGTCGGGCGCCGGCGGTGGTATGGCACAGATTTATGACGGAAAAGAGGGAGTGTTGTTCGGCGCCGGTGGCGATGTTTTTCAGCAGTTCCAGGTTGCGCACCGTGCTGTAGTCCAGCGCCATGAACCCTTCCTTGTCGAACCTGGTCAGTTTGTTGATATGCGCCAGCCGGTCGCGATGGTTCTCCCGAAGATAGCGAAAAACGGCTCCCGCCGCCGCCACCGCCAGGCGACTGCCGCGCACGCCGAAACCGTCTAAAGTGCTGGTGCCGAAATGCTCGTTGAGGTCCCGCTCAGCCGTCTTGAAGTCGAAGTTCCATTCCTCAAAGGGGGTCATTTGTATCCTGTCGTTGGCGAAGCTCAGCGTCTGCGCGATTTCTTCTCCGTCTTGTTCGGCAGGATAAAGTATCTCCGACGGCTCCAGCACTTTTAACCGCTCAATGATCTCATCAGCGGGGCCTTCATCCACCAAAAAAGAGCCGGTGGACAAATCAAGCGCCGCCAGCCCCATCGCTTTGCCTCTCCGCTCATAGACAGTCGCCAGCCAGACCGACCGACGGTCGCCGTCGGGGGTTTCAACGGTGGCCGTACCGGGCGTTAGAATCTCAACGATCTCCCGCTTGACGAGCCCCTTGGCCGTTTTAGGATCTTCGACCTGTTCCACAACGACCACCTTTTGACCGTTGGCCAGCAGCTTCGATAGATACTTATCGACCGAATGGTACGGTACACCCGCTAAAGGAATTCGCTCAGTTGCGCCGTGTGATCGAGACGTCAGAGCTATCCCCAGAATCGGCGCCGCCTTGACGGCGTCATCGCCAAACATCTCGTAGAAGTCGCCCATCCGGAAAAAAAGGATTTTGTCCGGATGCTTTTCTTTGACGGCGTTATACTGTTGCATCAGGGGGGTGAATGACGAGGACTTATTGTCTGCTTTGCTCATCGAGCTACGACCTGGAAGACTTCGTTATGACTGGCCTCCAGCATCTTCTTGAACTTCAAAGCGGCATCATAGGTTTGAAAACGGCCTATATATACCACTCGATATTTCTTGTTGGAGATTGTTTTTGTCTTGATGTCAACCTTTTGATCGTAGCGGGAAAAAATTTTAGCCTGCTGTTTGGCATTCTCCTTTTTCGAAAACACACCTACCTGAACCGAGTAAAATGTCCCCGTGAGTTTCTCTGCCGTGGCGTCATCGGTGTCGGGGGCAGACAAGTCTGCCATTTTTTCAACAAGGGCGTCGAGACCAACAGCGGCCGGATAGCTCTCGCGGAGAATGTTGTAGTAAAAGACCGCGTCGTCAGTCCGCTTGTTTTCTATCGCATCTACCGCCAGCATGTACAGCGCCTGCGGAATGCCGGGGCCGGATTTCTCACGGGACAGCTTGCGCAGTAGCTTGTGCGCGCCAATCGGTTTGTTGTAGCCTTGCATCACTCGGGCCTTGTCGATAATTCCCCACTGGGCCAGGTGCCCCTCCGAGTATTCGAGAAGGTAGCGGTCAGCCTGCCGGACTGCCGATTCATGCGCCTGGACCATCTCGTCGACCAGGACGGAAATACGAAACATCTCTCCCCGGTACTTACCCGCCTCCCACAGGGCGCGATAGTCGATCACTGTCGGCTCCAGTTTCTTAAGATCACTCCGCAGAAAATAGTATTGAGCCAGACGAAAAAAGATCTCTTCTCGGTAAGCTGCAGCTACCGAGGCGTTCAGGGCCGCTTCCATTAACTGGGCCGATTTGTCGGCGCTCGGTTCCAGCAGACTCAAGTAGAAAAGCCGGTTGCCGTCGCGCAACAAAGCGGTCGAGGCGCTGGAGAGTGAATCGCGCGCCTCGGCCAGATCGCCTCTTGCGATCAGAGAATAGATGATGTCAGCCCGGCCCGGTGCCGCCAGGGCCAAGACAAGTAATGTGATCGGCAGCAGTTTCTTTTTCATCGGAACGGAAAAGACAGATTTTTTGGCTCGTTAGGAGATGCCGATCAGCCCGGCATCAACCCGCTCGTTTTTGGAGCGGCCCTGGAGCCTCTCCCGTCGCTGCTCAAGGCTGCGAAACAGATCGTTGATTTTTCTCGTTTCTCCCCTGTCAAGATAGATGCGAATGAGCTCGATGATTGATTTCAAATCTTGTGGCGAATCTTCCACGATCTGAGCCAGAATCTCCTCGGCGGCGTCGAGGTCTCCCTTTTTCTCAAAGAACTCCGCCAGGGTAAGACGCGCTTCCAGGTTCTTCGGCGAATGTTTGAGAATCCTCTCGCATATCTCGGCAATCTCTCCGAACCGGCCCAGGTCAAACAGCGTCTTCTTGAGACGGTCGATCACCAGATGCCCCTGATCCGGAACCGCCGCGATAAGTTTGTTCCAGAAGTTGACGGCGTCTTCAGAGCGCTTCTCTTCATAGTAGGAGTCGCCAATAGCCAGGTAGGCGGGCACAAAAGACGGATCCAGACCGATTGCTTCCTTAAACAACACCCTCGCCTTGTGGTAGTCCTTTTTCTTGTACTGCTGTTCACCCTGATGATGCTTAAAGACGGACAGTGGCTTTTTTGACTTGTTGGACTCCAGTTTCAAAATGGCCGCCGCCGTATCATACGCCTCATCCCATTTTTCGGCCTTCTTGTGCAGCTCGAGCAGGTTGACGCGCGCCCAGTGGTCCTGCGGGTGAAGTTCGATCATCTCTCTTAGCGCCGCCTCGGCCATGTCAGGGTCGTTTAAGTCTTTGTAATCAAGGGCCAACTGCTTCAGAATCGTCACCTTGTCGGCTATCGAAAGGCCGCCCCGGAGAGCGAGGTCCTTGTGCACCTGCAGGGCGCGTTGAGGCCTTTTGTTTTCGCGCAGGATCTGTCCCAGCCTCAGGTAGGCGTCGAGATTGTTTGAATCTTCCGCCACCACTTGCCGCAGTTTGGAAAAGGCGGTTGCCTGTTTTCCATCGAGAAGGTCCCGTAGCGCCTCAATATACAGAGATGACTCCGACTTCTCGGGTTTACTGAAATAGCGGTCGTAGGCCAGATAGAAAGCAACCGCCCCCGCCAGCAGTATGAGAAAGACAAGGATGTACTCAATCATTTCCGGTCACCCGTGCCAAAAGGTGAGTTTGCCTTTTCCTCTTGTTTTTCAGAGCGCATAAGGAGGTTGGCCGACTCTTCTATAGGCCGATTCCGGAGAACGGTAACCTCACTCTCGAGGGCGCGAGCCTGCTTTCGGGTTGCACGAAGCTGCACCGACAGCTTTATGTAGACGGAGATAAACAAAGACAGCGAGATCAAAACTCCTGCCGCAAACGACCAAAAGACGACCGTTATCAACGGGACCTCAACAAACTTCACCCAGATCAGATCAATCGTTACCGCCTGACCGGAGCCGACGTTGTACAAGGCAAAGGCGACCACGCAGACCACGACCAGAGCCACCAGGATTGCCCTCAGTACCCACATAAACCCTCCATTATTATTATCCTTTCCACTATAGGTGATCGTCCTGCCTCAACCGACAGACGCGATTTACGGCAACAGTCAAACTCCACCGTGATACGCCTACTTCCCCTTATCTTTGTTTTCTTCCTTCTCTTCGCCTCCCCAATTCAGGGTCGTAATCATAGTCAAGGCATCTCGCATTATGTTGGCAAAGTAATCCCACTCACTGATGACGTGAAAGAGAACAATGGTGTTGTCCTTTTTAGCAACAACAACACCTCCGCCATACGCTCCATATACCCTCCTGCCGCCTATTGCAGAGATAGAAGTGCTTACATATTTCCTATAGTTGGCCTTACCCTCCCAAAGAGCCGCCGATAGTTCGTCAATGGTGATGGTTCTCCGCTTTCTAGTCACGGTTTTGTCCCGCTCGGTGCCCTCCTCAACCGCCTGCTCATTGAGGATTTCAAATTCCCTGAGGATTTCCTTCTTCTGTTCAGACGAATAGGTACCGCTCACCAGCGAATCTAAAAATACCAACGCACTTATACTGCTGGTATCTGCATAGACTACAATTCTTGGGACCTTGGTATATTCCGGGGTGTCCGTGTAGTCGTGAGGGGTTTCATAGTTTTTCTGGGTCAGCACCACCCGAAAATTCTCTTTGTTAGCCTGAATGTTGTAGTTCCAACCCTTATTAATGCTGAAGCTGAAGTCGTACTTTTTGTCGGTATAGACCAGATCTTTGACTTTGCCGGCTTCCTCTTTTTTCTTTCGAGCCTGAAGGCTCGGCACAAATAAGACCAGTACAAGGCAAGCTAAGATCAACTTTTTCATAGAAAACTCCTTGTCTCAGGTACTGCATTACTCTAACTATATATTCAATACTTATACACTAATAGTCAAGGAATAATTCTTGTTGCACTTACCCCAAATAATTTACGGACTGAATAGCAGCAAATATCGGGTTTCTCCCCGCTTAAGGCGGGCTTGATAAAGCGGACGGTCTATTCTACCTCCAAGAAGAGCTGATTTGAGCCTTGCGGTTTGCATCCCTTGATTATCATTGCTTTTCATTTGCCTGCCCATATAATGAATTAGAATAGCTGAGTCGGCAATAGCCAGTTCGGCTGATAGTGGAAAAACCAGGTTTTAGTATTGATGGGTTACGAAAGCTTTATAGCCAGGCGTTATCTGCGATCGGGGCAGTTTTTTACCTCGGTGTCAACCTGGATCACTGTCCTCGGTGTCGCCTTAGGAGTGGCGGTGGTCTGCTTCGTCATGTCGATGCACAACGGCTTTGAATCGGAGATACGATCTCGCTTATTGGGTACTACCTCCCATATCTCCATCTTCCCTCTCAACGGCTCCTTCATCGAGAACTACTCCGAGCTGACCGACAAGCTGGAGGCAATCGGGGGCGTAGTGGCGGCCTCTCCCTTTATTTACTACAAAGCCGCCGTGTCATCGGCTTCGGCTGGAGACGGCATTATTGTGCGGGGGATCAGCCTTGAAAGCGAGAAGAACACCTCCAATATCGCCCGGGATTTGAAGGTCGGCGACTATTCGTTTGAACCGATCGTTGTCGATGATGACACCATTCCCGGTATGCTGATGGGGAGCGACCTGGCTGAGCGGTTAGGAGTCTTTCTGGGTCAGTCGGTCGTGCTGTACTCGCTGCGGGGAGAAGATCTGCACAAAAGAAGCCGCCCCCGGGTGGCAAAATTCTACATCTCCGGCATATTTGAAACCGGCATGTATGAATTTGACGCTCAGCTTGCCTACATCTCGCTGACCTCGGCCCAGAGGCTGTTCAAAACCGGCGACGCCGTGACGACCGTGCATCTTAAACTGGATGACGTTTACGAGGCCGCCGATATAGCGCCGTTGATCGACTCGATTTTAGGGTACCGCTATGACGTCGTCCCCTGGAACGTTCTCCACCAGAATCTCTTCACCTGGATTTCAATTGAGAAAAAAATCCTCTTTTTGGGCTTCATCTTGATCGTTATTGTGGCGGCGTTCTCGATCATTTCCACCCTGGTAATGCTCACTATGGAAAAGCGTTCAGAGATCGGGATTCTCAAAACCATCGGTTCGACCCCGTCCTCTATTCGCAAGATATTTATTTACAAGGGGTTGACGATCGCCATTCTGGGGGGGCTGCTTGGCTGGGCCGTCGCACTGGCTTTTGCCTATCTTCAAAACAGATATGAGATTATTTCGCTTCCGGCAGACATATACTTTATCAGCTATTTACCAATTGAGACTCATGTAGTAGATTTCCTTCTGGCTGGCGTGGTAACATTCGTGGTCTGCTTTCTGGCGGCTTTGTATCCCGCCCATCAGGCGGCTCGGATGTCGGTGATTGACGTATTGAGGCAGTAAGCGTATGAAATTATATGGCTTACCTAAAACTTTGCGAAAAACTGGCGAAAACAGTAGTATAGGCCCTCCGGGCCAGTATCGGAACGCGCATCTGTGAATGGATACTAAAGATAACATTTTGTCGGCCGTTGACATACACCGTGAGTTTGAAACAGTCGAAACCAGGCTTCACGTTTTGAGGGGCATTACGTTCGACGTTCAGAGAAGGGAGATGGTGTCCGTAACGGGCGCCTCGGGGGTGGGTAAATCAACCCTCTTGCATATCCTTGGCGGTCTCGATCGCCCCACCGGCGGGGAGGTGAGGGTCGACGGACAGCCTCTGACGGGACGCTCAGAGCAATGGCTGGCGCAGTTCAGGAATAAAAGAATCGGTTTTGTGTTTCAGCATCATTACTTGATGGATGATTTTACCGCCCTTGAGAATGTGATGATTCCCATGTTCGTTGCCGGTACGCCGCGCAGCAAGGCGGTACGAAAGGGGGAACTACTGTTGGAGCGGGTCGGTTTAACAAGTAGAAAGAGTCACCGTCCGAGGCAATTATCGGGCGGTGAACAACAGCGGGTGGCTGTGGCTCGAGCGTTGGCCAACGACCCGGAAATTGTCCTAGCCGACGAACCATCAGGTAACCTCGATACCGCTACGGGTCGAATGCTTCATGAGCTCCTTTTCCGCCTCAATGCCGATAGTGATGTAACCTTCCTGATAGCCACCCACAACCGGGAGCTGGCAGAGGGATGCCACCGCCGGCTGGAGATAGCCGACGGCAAAATATACGAACGGGTTCAGAAAGTAGGTGATTGATATATGTTGTGTCAGGATTGCAAAGAGCGGGAAGCTCAGGTTCATCTTACACAGATAGTGAATAACGAGAAAACGACATTGCATTTGTGCAAGGAATGTGCGGCGGCGCGAGGATTCCATTCCCCGCTGGACAACATCCCCTTCCCCCTGGCCGAGATCCTGTCCGGTCTGGCGGCCGGCATGGCGGGCTCGGAAAAAACAGAAGCGCAGGACAAGATTACCTGCCGAACCTGTGGCCTGTCGTTTGAGGCGTTCACCCGACAGGGGCGATTTGGCTGCGGTGACTGCTACAAGACATTCCGTCATCGTCTCCAACCAATAATGAGAAAGATCCACGGGGCATCACTGCACCGAGGTCACAGTCCGGTGTTCGGCGCCTCAGGCTCCGATACCAATCTGCCGATTCCGGTGAAAGAAGAAGAGCGGCTTGAGGAAGAGTTGAAGAAGGCCATCGAATTGGAAGATTTCGAACGGGCTGCTGAGATACGAGACAAACTTAAGACGATAAGAGAGTCCTTATCTCTTGACAAACAGACCTGAGGAGCGAAAGTTGGGAGCAATGTTTGAGGAGATGGCCAAATCGCCGGCAACGTGGCTTTCGGGCGAGGGCGAAGAGGCGTTGGTTGTTCTGTCAAGCCGGGTGCGACTGGCGCGAAATGTCGCCGGCTGCAAGTTTCCCACCTCGGCTGACAGCGAGACCAAACAGAGAATCATAAGCTACTTTGATTCCTCGCTGGCGCGTTCGAAAGTGTTGTCCGAGGGCCATTACTACAAGGCGTCCGACATTTCAGGGTTAGACAAGGATTTCCTGGTCGAGCGTCACTTGATCTCTCCCACCTTCTTTAACGGCGACCTTTCCAAAGCGCTCTTTATGGATGCCGACGAGCGAGTATCGATTATGATAAATGAGGAGGACCACCTGCGGATTCAGGCGTTATCGCCCGGGCTCAATCCGAAAGGAGCCTACGAGCTGGCCGCCAAATATGATTCCGAAATCGGTCGCTACCTCGAATACGAGTACGACATCGACTTCGGCTATCTGACCGCCTGCCCGACCAATGCCGGTACCGGGATGCGGGCGTCGGTATTGATTCATCTGCCCGGGTTGGTGCTGACGCGTGAGATCGAGAAAGTGATCTCCCACATCACCCACAGCGGTCTGGTAGTGCGAGGCTTTTACGGTGAAGGCACTGACGTGCTAGGGAACCTTTTCCAGCTCTCGAACCAGAACACGCTCGGCGTCACTGAGGATGAGATTCTCAACCAGATTGGCCACGTCACCCGGGAAGTCATTGATAAGGAAGCCGCCGCACGGCAACGTCTGATGGATGAGGCAGCCGATATGATTGAGGACAAAATATGGCGCGCCTACGGTATTTTGAAGAATGCCCGCGTCCTGACGTCGGACGAGGTCATGAACCTTCTGTCCGCCATACGTTTGGGACACGCCATGAAGATAATCGACTTTCTGGACATTGCCATGGTTAATGAGATACTGTTGCTGTCTCAGCCGGCTCATCTGCAAAAGTACTACGGACACGAGATGGACAACAACCGCCGCGATTTTGTTCGCGCTCAAATGGTCCGCGAAAAACTACGGAACACCGAAAGCTGAAACAAGGTCGTGACAAGGGTCACGCCGATTGATTGAAAAAATGTGTATAATGATAGAAGGAAGGATGATTCGCAATGAACGAGATGTTTACGGAGAGTGCCCGCAAGGCGATTGAATATGCCCGCGATGAAGCGTCTCGCCTGAGGCACGACTACATCGGAACCGAGCATCTCTTGCTGGGTCTTATCCGCCTCGGCGAAGGACTTGCGATTGAAGTCATTACCAATCTGGGGTTGGACCCCAACGACCTGAAAACATCCATCGAGGAGGTAGTGCAGCCTGCCGGCGGAACCATGACGATGGGTCAGCTTCCGCTGACCGCTCGCGCCAAGAAAACACTTGAAGTGTCGGGACAGGAAGCACGGGCGCTCAAATCCAAAGACATCGACACGGAACACATACTGCTTGCCTTGTTGAAAGATGAAGAAGGGGTGGCCGCGCAGGTACTCTCAATGTTCGAGATTGATTATAAGGAGGCGTACGAAGAGCTCAAGAACGTCCTCAACGGCAAGCCGTCAGCGTTTAAGAAGAAGCGCAAGAAATCCAAGACGCCCGCGCTGGACCATTTTGGCCGGGATCTGACCGAGCTGGCTCGCCGTGGCAAACTCGATCCCATTATCGGTCGGGATAACGAGATTGAGCGGGTCGCTCAGGTGCTTTCCAGACGCAAAAAGAACAATCCCGTTCTTATTGGTGAACCGGGAGTCGGAAAAACTGCGATTGCCGAAGGCCTGGCCCAGCGAATCGTCGAAAACCGGATACCTCAGACTCTGGAAAACAAACGCGTCGTGACGCTTGACATGGCTTCGCTGGTGGCCGGAACCAAGTACCGGGGACAGTTCGAGGAGCGGTTAAAAGCCGTCCTCAATGAGATCATAAACTCGGCCGATATCATTATCTTCATCGATGAGATTCACACTATTGTGGGTGCCGGAGGCGCCGAGGGATCGCTTGATGCATCCAATATCTTCAAGCCCTCATTAGCACGGGGTGAATTGCGCTGCATCGGCGCCACCACGATGAACGAATATCGCAAGTACATTGAAAAAGACGGCGCCCTTGACCGGCGCTTTCAGACGGTGATGGTCGACCCCCCGACCGAACAGGACACGATCAATATCCTTAGAGGTCTGCGACCGAAATATGAAGAGCACCATAAGTTGTCGATATCAGATGAAGCCATTGAAGCGGCCGTAAGGCTTTCCAACCGCTATGTTTCCGGGAAGTTTCAGCCCGACAAAGCGATTGATCTAATTGACGAGGCCGGCTCACGGGCGCACCTGTCAACCTATACCCGGCCGAAGGAGTTCAGCACGATTGAAAGCGAGCTGGCGGAGCTTCAAAGCAAAAAAGAGGCGGCCGTGAAAAACCAAGCCTTTGAGACCGCGGCTCAGTTGCGCGATGAAATAAAGGCCAAAAAAGACGAGGCCACCGAACTGCAGAGGGAATGGGAGGAATCACGCGAGAAAGAGAAAGTGATTCTCTCCGCTGAGGATGTTGCCATCGTTCTGGCCAGGATGACCGGCATCCCTCTGTTCCGTCTTGAGGAGAATGAGTCGAACCGTCTCCTGAGGATGGAAGAGGAAGTCAAAAAAACCATAGTCGGACAGAGTGAGGCTATCGCGGTTATTGCCAGGTCAATTCGCCGGGCGCGGGCGGGATTGAGTGATCCCCGCCGGCCTATCGGTGCTTTCATGTTTCTCGGTCCGACCGGGGTCGGTAAGACCGAGCTGGCACGCTCGTTGGCAGCGTTCCTGTTTGAGGACGCTGAATCGCTGATCCGGATCGATATGTCCGAGTATATGGAAAAGTTTGCCGTTTCTCGTCTGATCGGGGCCCCTCCGGGATATGTCGGCTACGAGGAAGGGGGGCAGCTTACCGAAAAGGTCCGCCGCAAGCCGTACTCGGTGGTTCTGCTGGATGAAATTGAAAAAGCGCATCCGGATGTCTTTAACATCCTGCTGCAGTTAATGGATGACGGCGTTCTAACGGACTCGTTCGGCCGCAAGGTTGATTTTAAGAACACCATTCTCATTATGACCTCCAACCTCGGCACCCGTCAGATTCGCGACGGCAAGACGGTCGGATTCGATGCTGAGCGGATTGATACCTCATACGACGGCATCAAAAAGAAGATCCTCGACGAATTGAAGAAGACATTCAATCCCGAACTGCTTAACCGCATCGACGAGACGATCATCTTCCACCCGCTGGATAAAAACCACATCAAGGAAATCATAGAGATTCTCATTACCGATACCGCCAAGCAGTTGGCCGAGAAGGGGATCAGCTTCAACCTGACCGAGGACGCCAAAGAGTTCCTTGCCGACAAGGGGTTTGAACCGGAGTACGGCGCTCGTCCGCTCAAGAGAGCCCTGCGCAAGTACCTGGAGGACCCGCTGGCTGAGGAAATCCTACGCGGACAGTATGCTGGCGACTGCAACCTGGTCATCGGTGTTGGCGAGGACAAACTGACGTTTACCTTCAACGGTAAACATACGGACAGAAAAGAAGTAGTCAACCGGTAGCGCTGAGTTCGTCCTGTTCCGTTGGGCGACCGGACAGATACGGGGTTGCTTTCAAACGAGAACTAACCCAGTTATTTCACCAGCGTTTCTCAACCTGTCATTGCGAGGCGTGAAGCGCCGTGGCAATCTCTTGCTACTAAAGCTCTTGCTGAAATGAGGTTGCCGATGACAGATTCAGAAGGTAAGAGACTCGCGGAGTTTTCCATAGCGGTTCGAGAATCCACTTTAAAACGACTCCGGCTTGTTCCGGAAGGGTACGAAAACTGGCGCCTCTCTGAAGAAACCATGAGCTTCGCGGATCTGGCTCAACACCTGATTGATGCCGACAACTGGCTTTTCGAAATGTTGCGAACAAAAAACCTGGAACCGATCGTTGGCAAGCCACATCTTGTGGAGGTGACGCGTCGCGACCAGTACCTGGGTTTGCTTGACGAACTGGAGCAGGCGGGTACTCGTCGTGCTGAAATGCTTGAAAGTATCACGGACACTCAGCTTTCGGAAATGATTTTTGATCGCCGATTTGGTCGCGAGGTCAGCGTCTGGTGGATTATTCTTCGAGGCACTCTGGATCACGAAATCCATCATCGGGGCCAAATTGTCGTCTACTTAAGAGCGATTAATCAAAAGAAATGATGTGCATCCGCCAACAACCTCGTCAATCCTGCGGCGTGTCTGTGACAGATTTCAGACTTCTGATTAAGGCCAGGAGGCAAAACCTCCTGGCCTTTTTTATTGGGGAAAATGAGCTTACCTATTTTAGTATAATCCAGAAATCGTCACTGAAGCCGCGGTTGGAACTCCCCATTCCAAAGCTGTCCTGATTGTCATAAATTCCAATCTTCACCTTCACCGAGTCCATGGCGGACAAATCAATATCTTCGTCGACACTGAACTCCGTGTTCAGTTCCCGGCACAGCACCACACGATACTGATACTCCAAGGAATCGTACACTGAGACTGCTCTGATGTCCCACCGACTGCCGCGCTCGACATTATCCAAAGACGCGAAACTTGGATTTATCAACCAACCGGGCACAACTTGGCCTATATCCCAGCCGGTTGTGTTGGGAAAGAATATTAACATCCAATCCTGTGTCTGGGAGTCCCATATGCTATCGATGGCTTCCTCTCGATGCACGGCGCTGTCAACATACAGGATGTAACCGTGAAATTCACTAGTGTACATGTGGGCATAAGTAGGTTGTTGACTTACGGCCAGGTTCTCAATTGCAACTGAATCACCCGCGGTTCCGACGGCGTCTTCAATGAGAGTATCTTGGATGAGCATATCTCCGATCAACGTATCAGTATATGAATATCCTTTCCCAAGACCGGCACCGCCAGTAGTCAGCACACGCCAATTCCAGACATCAAAACCCCCCTTGGGAAGACCATCAAACATAACAAATATCTGATCTTCATCCGGTGGCGCTGATACAAGCTCGTTTTCGAATTCGACGTAAGGAAGAAGGCCACCTGTGTAGACTGCTTTAACCTTGAAACGGTTTGGATAGGCGTTAAATGATGTGTCACTCCACTGCAGGCGCAGATACAGGTTGTCGGCCTTCTTAATAGCCTGGACATAGATATCCAGCGGAATGGCGGCGGCTTCAGGAGGTCTCAGTTTGGGCCTGTTTCCCTGCGACACACCCACTCGGAAGGAATAGACACTGGCCCACACCTGCTCGTCGGCGGAAGACAAGGTGGGTGCGCTTACGGTCGTATCGGCAATCACTCTGACAGCCGTTGGCTCCTCTGGGCCGTTGGGCTCATCATCGCCGCAGCCAATCCAGAGCCCCAGAAGCAATACGGCAGAAATGGGGATGAGCTTTTTCATATAACTTCTCCTTCATTAAGGATCATTGGTTGACGTATTCCATAATAACACATGCCCAGCTTGATTGAAAGCAAATTCTTCAGAGGCAATGCCCTTCGGCAGTGTACCTTTCAGCCTGTACCACTTTGGCATCTAACGGCTTGCTTTTGTTTGGCCGGTTAATTAACTTTGTTGTCAAAATGTCAGTGGGAGAATTGTAAGCATGTTCTCAAGGAAGTTTCTGGGCAGCCTGAAAGCCCGTCTGGCTCAGTGGGATAAAACAGCAGCCAAAACACGCCGCAGGAAATCGAGGCCGCGATTTTTCACCATTTCCGGCGTTGATATTGATGAACTTTACACCCCCGACTCAGTCAAGGGAGCCGACCGGGACGAACATTACTGGGAAAATATCGGTCTGCCCGGCGAGTACCCTTATACTCGCGGCGTTCATCACACCATGTATCGAACCAGACTCTGGACAATGCGGCAGTTTGCCGGTATGGGTACCCCCAAGCAGACCAACGAACGCTTTAAGTATATCCTTCAGCAGGGCGGCACCGGTTTGTCGACCGCGTTTGACCTGCCTACCCTGATGGGGTATGACTCCGACCACTCGCGTTCTTTAGGCGAGGTCGGCAAGTGCGGCGTCGCGGTCGATTCGCTGGCTGATATGGAGATCATTTTCGACGGCATCGATCTGGCGAAGGTGTCCACCTCGATGACCATCAACTCCCCCGCTTCGATGCTTCTGGCCATGTATCTGGCCGTGGCGGAAAAGCAGGGGGTGCCGTTTGACAAGGTGCGCGGTACGCTCCAGAACGACATTCTCAAGGAATATATTGCGCAGAAGGAATTCATTTACCCGCCGCGCCCCTCGATTCGGTTGATTACCGACCTCATGGAATACTGCACCAAGCACGTCCCGCAGTGGAATACGATCTCGATTTCCGGCTATCATATCCGCGAGGCGGGAGCAACGGCGGTGCAGGAGTTAGCCTTTACGCTGGCGGACGGATTCCAGTACATTGAGTCGGCTATTGAAGCCGGCCAGAATGTGGATGATTTTGCCCCCCGCCTGTCGTTCTTCTTCAACGCCCACTCCGACTTTTTTGAGGAGATCGCCAAATACCGGGCGGCGCGGCGGATTTACGCCAAGCGGATGCGGCACAAGTACGGGGCCAAGGACCCCCGAAGCTGGCTGTTGCGTTTTCACACCCAAACGGCCGGCTGCTCGCTGACGGCCCAGCAGCCGGAGAACAATATCGTCCGGGTGGCTCTGCAGGGCCTTTCGGGAGTGCTGGGCGGCACGCAGTCACTGCACACCAACTCGATGGATGAAACGCTGGCCCTGCCCAGCGAAAAGGCAGTGACAATCGCCCTGCGTACCCAGCAGATTATTGCCCACGAAAGCGGCGCCGCCAACACCATCGACCCGCTGGCCGGTTCCTACTTTGTCGAGGCGCTGACCGACCAGATGGAAGCCGAAGCGGAGAAATACTTCGAGGAGATCGAGCGCCGGGGTGGTGTGATTGCCTGTGTTGAAGAAGGATTCTTCCAGCGTGAGATTGCCGGATCGGCTTACCGCTTCCAGCGGGAGATTGAGAAGAAGGAGCGGATCATTGTTGGCATCAATGAGTATGAGATGGAAGGTGAAAAGATTGAGATACCGATTCTGAGAATCGAACCGGAGGTCGAGCGGCATCAAGCTGCTTTTGTCAGGAAAATACGCGCTGAGCGCGACAATGGCGCCGTGCAGACCTCCTTGCAGAGACTGAAGGAAGTCGCTCAGGGCGATGGCAAAACGTTTGAAGCTATTCTTGAATGCTCTCGGGCGTATGCCACCCTCGGCGAGATGTGTGACGTACTGCGCGAGGTCTGGGGCGAGTACGTGGAGCCAGCGGGGGCGATGCAGCCATCGTAGGAGAGATAGGTTGTGAAGTATACTAGACTGAGACAATTTGATTACGCGGGTGAAAATCGGGCATACTTTGTGACATTGAATTTTGAGCAATCAATGAACTCGGATTCTGCTGGACATCTGTACGAAACTCTTTTGGAACTCTTTGATGAATCAGATTTCGTGTGTGACGCTTTGGTTATGTTGCCGGATCATCTGCACTTGCTAACGCACAAGGAAGGTGATTCCAAAGAGAAACTGAGTGACCTAATCTGTGTGCTGAAGTCTAAGAGCTTTTACCTATTGAAGAAACAGAAGGTTGTTTCCTGCTCGTTTTGGCGACAGGGTTACTACAAACATGTGATCAGAAATGAAAAGGATTGGTTAGAGAAGGCGCAGTATGTTACTAATAATCCGGTAAAGGCGGGTCTTGCGCCATCGGCTGAAGCGTACCCATATTTGTTTGTGAATGGAATGTTTTACGGGGCGACACAAGGCCGCCCCCTACGCGGAAGAAAGGAACCTGATGTTCCCTTGCGATAGAAACCACGAAGCTGGTGTTTGCCTTCGCGTGGCAGGAACAATGGATGGGAAGTCCACTCGCATGATACCAGAACCAATTCCTCTTAACCAACGCGTAGCGGCGGGGCTTGTCTCCGCCGGTGGCGAAGCCACCTTTATCATGGACAACACAATGAAACTTAATTCACGGATATAAACCATGTCAGACAAAATCAGAGTCCTCTTAGCCAAACCCGGTCTGGATGGACATGACCGGGGGATCAAGGTAATTGCAGCGGCATTGCGCGACGCCGGGATGGAAGTCATCTACATCGGCCTGCGGCAGACGCCGCCGATGATTGTCGACGCCGCTATCCAGGAAGACGTCGACGCCATTGGTGTCTCGATTCTGTCGGGGGCGCATATGACCTTGTTTCCGGCCATCCTTGACGAGTTGAAAAAGAAAAACGCCGGGGATATCATGCTCTTCGGTGGCGGGATAATTCCCGACGACGACAAAGAAGAGCTGGAGAAGATGGGTGTGGCCAAGATTTTCACGCCCGGCGCGCCAACCGAAGCGGCGATTGTGTTTCTCAAAGAAACCGTTGCCAAGAAAAAAGCTGAGGAGGGGAGTTTGTAGGTAACTGGTGCCTGGCCCTAAGAATACCATGCCAAATAACTTCTCAAGTTCTGTCGGGTCTTGCTCGTGGCTTGCCGCGAGTGTGACCCGACAGGAGAATTTCCTCACGTGCAAGGTCACACTTCTGAGTGCCTTAGAAGCAAGACCTTGCACAACGGAGAAGAAAGCCGAGCATAAGGATTTGTAGGTAGCAATAGAATAGAGTTGAATCATAGTTTCCAATAGGAGAAAAGCAATGCCGTATAACATCGACCCCAAACAGCAGGCCGTCAGGGATGAAGTAAAGGCCTTTGCCGAAAAGGAGATATATCCGGTAAGCGAAGAGTTGGATCGCATGGGTGAACCGCGGAAGTTCCCCACAGATCTTTACCGCAAGATCGGTGCGGCGGGGTTTATCGGCTATGCCATGCCGATAGAGTACGGTGGCAAGGCCAAGTCGCACGTTGAGTATATAACACTCGTCGAAGAACTGTGCTACCACGACCCTGCAGTAGGCCTGCTGTGCGCCGTCGGCGAGCTGGCCACGTTTCCCATCCTGCATTTTGGCAGCGAAGAACAGAAAAAGAAATATGTCCCCGACTGTGCCAGCGGCAAGCTCATTCCCGCCTTTGTGCTCACTGAGCCGAACGCCGGTTCCGACGCTGCCAACCAGCAGACGGAGGCGGTCGACAATGGCGACCATTACGTGGTAAACGGTGAGAAGATCTTTATCATGCACGGCGACGTGGCCGACTTGGCGATCCTGTTCTGCAAGATCAAGGACAAACCCAAGATGTCGGCCATGATTGTCGATGACACCAGCCAGGCCGGCTGGCAGCCACGGACCCTCAAACACAAGATGGGTATGCGTGCAGCGACTACCGGTGGCATCAATCTAAAAGATGTCAAAGTACCCAAAGAGAACCTGTTGGGTGAGATCGGCAAAGGATTTCGCTATGCCATGATGACCCTTGACTCGGCCCGTATCGGGGTAGCCGCACAGGGTGTCGGCATCGCCCAGCGCGCTCTCGATGAGTCGGTGGCCTATGCCAAAAAGCGCGTGGCTTTTGGCGCCCCCATTGCCAAACTGCAAGCGATCCAGTGGATGATTGCCGACATGTCCACCCGACTGGAAGCCGCCCGCTGTTTGACATACAAAGCCGCCATGATGCAGGACAAGGGCGAGAGGTTCTCGCTTGAGGCGGCCCATGCCAAGCTGTACGCCTCGGAGATAGCCGGCTTCTGCGTCGACCGGGCCATGCAGATTCACGCCGGTTACGGGTACATCGGTGAGTTCTCTGTGATTGAAAAGTTGTACCGCGACCAGCGCGTGCTTGAAATCTATGAAGGGACCTCGGAAGTGCAACGTCTCGTAATAGCAGGTAACGTCATAGGGCGTTGATGAAATTCGGCGACTTTGAGATTCACAGCTTCGTCGAGCAGGATTTCCGGCTCGACGGTGGCTCTATGTTCGGGATCATTCCCAAGTCCCTCTGGCAGCGGATGATCCCTGCGAACGGGAACAACCTCATCCCGATGAAAACGAACATCTTTGTACTCAAGGCGCATGGTAAGAATATGATCTTTGACGTCGGTCTTGGCGATACTCTTTCCGACCGCGAAAAGAAGATATATACCGCCAATGGCGTCTCGCATCTTGACTCAGGGCTAGAATCTTTGGGACTTACTACTAATGATATCGACTACGTGATTTTGACTCATCTTCACACCGATCATGCCGGCGGCGCGGTGAAACTGGTTGACGGCGAGTTTGTACCGCGCTTCAAAAACGCAAAGTGCCTTATCAGCAAAGAAGAATGGGAAGCGGCCACGCATCCCGATGAGCGCACCTCGGCAGTGTACGTTCCGAAGCGCTATTTTGCCCTCAAGGAAGCCGGTCAGGTGGAAATGATTGATGCCAACACGGAACTGTTTCCGGGGATAATGGCAGTTTATACCGGCGGTCACACAGAAGGTCATTATGGCCTGCAAATGGAATCGGGTGGACAAAAGGTATGGTACTACGCCGATATCTATTGCACCTCGCATCATATGCGAGTGCCGTATATCCCCGCGGCTGATCTCTTTCCACTCCAGTCGATGGACGTAAAGCGTAAGACCCTGCCGGAGATCATTGGTGATAATGTGATTATGGCCTTTGACCATGATATAAACGTTCCTTTTGGACGAGTTGAGCAGGAGGGTAAGAAGATCAAAGTGGATCGGGTTCCAAGTGCAAATGAGAAACCCGATAATGCTTCTTGAAAAGAGCAGATGTGGACATCCGCCACCCACGAAGTGTTAGGGATTTAGTGGTGTCGGGCGACCCCGCCCGACACCTGATAACGAAAACGCCGTCATGCGGGGTCGCATGACAGCACCGTGAAATTGAGCGATTATGTCCCTTGAAGAAAAACTAAATCGTCTGGAGCAGATACGCTCCGAAGCTAAACTGGGCGGTGGAAAGAAGCGCATCGAGGCTCAACACAAAAAGGGTAAACTGACCGCCCGCGAGCGGATCGAGCTGTTGGTCGACACCAACTCCTTCGAGGAGTTTGATATGTTCGTCACGCACCGCTCCACCGATTTCGGGTTAGCCAAACAGAAGTTCCTCGGCGATGGTGTCATCACCGGCTGCGGGAAAATAGGCGGGCGACCGGTCTTTATTTTCTCACAGGACTTCACCGTCTTTGGCGGCTCTCTATCCGAAGCGCACGCCGAGAAGATCTGCAAGATCATGGACATAGCCATGAAAGTGGGCGCGCCGGTGATCGGTCTGAACGATTCCGGCGGGGCACGCATTCAAGAAGGGGTGGTATCGCTGGGCGGTTATGCCGACATCTTCCTGCGCAATACTCTGGCATCGGGCGTCGTGCCACAGATCTCCGCTATCCTCGGTCCGTGCGCCGGTGGCGCCGTCTACAGCCCGGCCATTACCGACTTCGTACTGATGACCAAGGGGACCTCTTACATGTTTGTCACGGGGCCGAACGTTGTGAAAACTGTTACGCACGAGGTTGTTACCTCCGAGGAGTTAGGCGGCGCCACCACTCATGCCACCAAGTCCGGCGTGGCGCACTTTGCCTGTGAAAATGAGGCGGACGTTATCGCCAAGCTAAAACAACTACTACAGTATATCCCTCAGAACAACTGCGAAGATCCGCCTATGGTCGAGTGTACTGATCCTCTCGACCGTGAGGATGACGAACTGAATCAGATCGTCCCGGATAATCCTAACCAGCCATACGATATCAAGGACATCATCAACCACGTCGTTGACGTCGGCTCGTTTTTCGAGGTGCATGAGGAATTTGCTCAGAATATCGTGGTCGGTTTTGCGCATCTCGGCGGACGGTCGGTTGGAGTCATAGCCAACCAGCCGGCAGTGCTGGCCGGGGTGTTGGACATAAACTCGTCGAAAAAAGGCGCGCGGTTTATCCGCTTCTGTGACGCCTTTAACGTCCCGCTCCTGACGTTTGAAGATGTACCGGGCTTTTTACCGGGGACGGATCAAGAACACGGCGGCATAATCAAAGAGGGCGCCAAGTTGCTGTATGCCTATTGTGAGGCGACAGTGCCGAAAGTAACGATCATTACACGCAAAGCATACGGCGGCGCCTATGACGTTATGAACAGCAAGCACGTCCGAGGTGACATGAACTATGCCTGGCCGACGGCGGAGATTGCGGTCATGGGTCCTAAGGGAGCGGCGGAGATTATCTTCAAACACGACATTACTGCCGCGCCTGATCCCGATGCTGAATTGCAAAAAAGAACTGAAGACTACCGGGCCAAATTCGCCAATCCGTTTAGCGCTGCTGCGCGCGGGTATGTTGATGACGTTATCGAACCAAAAACCACCCGTCCCCGCCTTATCCGCGCCTTCGAGATGCTGGAGACCAAGAAAGACTCTAACCCACCGAAGAAGCATGGGAATATACCGTTGTAGTCTCACTTTTTTTAGAGAAATAGCAGATGTCTATGCGACTAATAGAATTGTTCAAAGACGAAGTTCTTGTGGCAAGAATCAAGAAACGTCTACCTTATCTTTTTCGACTCGCTGAACTTGAGAGTTCGCGGGCTGGTAGAATCGGAATGGAAGTGGGAACTCTTCGGGAGAGGATACTGGTTGCATTGCTTATATACAAGTTTGGTGAAAAGAACGTCGAAACCGAGATACCAATAACGGAATCAGAGATTGATCTTAAACTATTCGGTGAGCCAATATCAATTAAAACTATTACGGGAAGGCATTTTGGTGGGGTAAAAATAATCTGGACGGTAGATGCCGAGAAAGCGCGGCAATTTCGACAATCATATTATCCAAGTTGTGACATTTTGCTAGCACGTATCAACTGGGGTGATATTGGCGGCGTTTATCAGATACCACTTGAAAGGCAGCGAAACCTTTTCGAGAAGATCGGGAAAGATAAATATATAAAGCTTCCGAAACCAGGTACAAACCCAAGAGGAGTGGAGATATCTGGAGAGGCATTGTCTGAACTAGCCACAGACAGAAGGACAAATGTGATTGACATATTCTGGGAAAAAACAGAGGTTGCATTTAACGCATATAGGAGATGGTTAGATTATTGGAAGGAAGATTAAATGAACACAGTCCATAAAAAGAAAGGAACCCAGACAAGCTCCTTCGGTTCTCCAGGTAGGATTAATCACGATTCATCTAAGTTTTATTCAGCGAAATTGTACGAGAGTTTGCCAAAAGAGCAGAAAGTCAAATATATCGAAAAACGGGTTCCCTCCAAATTCTTAAATACAATCTTTTGCAAGTCTTCGGAAAGTATGGACGAACTACCTGACAACAGCGTGCATCTGATGGTAACGTCGCCACCTTACAATGTCGGAAAAGAGTATGACAGCGATTTTACGCTGGAGGAGTACTTAGAATTTTTAAAGAGGGTTTGGAGGGATGTGTTAAGAGTACTTGTTCCGGGAGGTAGGGTTTGCATTAACATTGCTAACCTGGGGCGGAAGCCTTATATTCCCCTACACGCTTTTATCGTAAGAGACATGCATAACCTAGGATTTCTCATGAGGGGTGAAATTATTTGGAATAAGGCTTCAAGTGCAAGCCCTTCGACGGCTTGGGGTAGTTGGCTCTCTGCAGCAAATCCGACTTTACGTGACATTCACGAATATATTTTGGTGTTTTCAAAGGGCACATTTTCAAGAAAGAACATAAACAAAAGGGAAAATACTATTTCAAAGGGAGAGTTTCTCGAGTTAACCAAGAGTGTTTGGTCGTTTCCCGCCGAGTCAGCTCGCAAGGTTGGCCACCCCGCCCCCTTTCCCGTTGAACTTCCTTACCGATTAATACAGCTTTACACATATCACGATGAGGTAGTGCTGGATCCTTTTATGGGCAGTGGGCAAACTGCTCTTGCGGCGATAAAGTCACATAGGCATTTTGTGGGCTACGATGTGGAGGAACAATATGTGGAGCTCGCCAATAACAGGATCAAGAGTTTTTTCATAAACTTTACCTCTCCCCGCTTATTTGATACATGTGCTCAAAATGGGAAATTGAGCGCGAAAAAGCCAAATGAGTCGTAAAATCAAAAAGATCCTCATCGCCAATCGGGGCGAAATTGCCGTCAGGGTGATGCGCGCCTGCCGGGATATGGGCATCACCTCGGTGGCTGTCTTCTCCGAGTGCGACAAAACCGCCTACCATGTGCGCATGGCTGACGAGGCATTTCACATCGGTCCACCGCCATCAACGGAGAGCTATCTTGTTCATGACAAAATCATCGATGTCGCCAAACGGTCGGGTGCAGATGCCATTCATCCCGGTTACGGTTTTCTTGCCGAAAACGCTGAGTTTTCGCAGCGCTGTGTCGATGAGGGCATTATTTTCATCGGTCCCACACCGGAAACGATCAGGCTGCTGGGCGATAAACTCAAAGCTCGCGAAACGGCGCTCAAAGCAGGCTTGCTGGTGACACCCGGCGCTGAGCTCGATCCCAAGGACGATATAAATGCTGCCCTAGAAAAAGCCGACCACGTTGGCTTCCCTGTTCTTGTCAAAGCGGCCGCCGGTGGTGGGGGTAAGGGGATGCGCATTGTTGAGTCACCGGAGCTGCTGCAAGAAGCGCTGGAAACGGCCGGCCGTGAGGCTGCTTCGGCCTTCGGTGACGGTCGAGTATACCTTGAAAAGTACTTAGCCCGTCCGCGTCACATCGAATTCCAAATCCTTTGCGACCGGCACGGCAACTGCGTTCATCTTGGTGAGCGTGAGTGCTCGATTCAACGCCGCCACCAGAAAGTCATCGAGGAATCCCCGTCACCGATCATGACTCCCGAACTCCGTGAAGAGATGGGCACCGCAGCGGTCAGGGTGGCCAAAGAGAGCGGCTACGTGGGAGCGGGGACAATAGAATTCCTGGTCGACGAGGACCGCACGTTTTACTTTCTTGAGGTAAATACCCGGCTGCAAGTGGAACACCCCGTGACGGAGATGGTAACCGGTTTGGATTTAGTCAAGGAGCAAATCCACATCGCCAGGGGCAGCAAGCTGCTTTTATCCCAAAGCGACATACACCTGACGGGTCATGCGATTGAATGCCGCATCTATGCGGAAGACCCGCAAGCGGGTTTTATGCCCTCTACCGGTACTCTCAAAAACTATCGACTTCCCGCCGGGCCGGGGGTGCGGGTCGATTCCGGCGTCGTGATCTTTTCTGATATTCCCGTATACTACGATCCGATAATTGCCAAGCTGATCACGTGGGGGCAGGATCGCACCGAAGCGATCAGCCGGGCGCAGCGTGCTCTTGAGGAGTACCGCGTGTCTGGGCTGAAAACCACGATCGGTTTTCACCGGGTGGTGCTGAATAATAAAAAGTTCATCGCCGGTGACCTGTCCACTAAGTTCCTGGAAGAGGAATACCCCAACCACACCTATCGCGTCCTCGATGACAAGCTGCGCCAAAACGCCGCTATCGCCGTGGCGCTAGATACCTTTATCAGAGAACGCAAGATCGCCATGGATTATCAACACCACTCGGACAGATCTATCTCGAGCTGGGCGTCATTTCATAAACGCTCAAATCTGCGCACCTTTACGGGAAGCCGCTGATGGCACGCTATCTGGTCAACATAGACGGAAAAGAGTTTGACATCGAGCTTGAGTACCGCTCCGAGAAGTACTTCGCTGTTATCAACGGGAAAAAGGTTGAAATAGCGAGCTACCGCTTGGGCGAGAGCCGATCTCTTCTTCTGATTAACGATCAGGCCCATGAGGTAGACGTCCGCTCCAACGGCTATGACAACCGGAAGGTCGTCTTCATGAAAGGAATGGAAATACCGGCTCACATTGAAGACTACAACCTGGCTCAACTGCGCAAGACAGCCGGTATGTCTTTCGAGACCGGTGTGGCCAGGCAGCTCAAGGCGGCCATGCCGGGGCTGGTGATCGAGGTCAAGATCAAGCCCGGTGATAAGGTTACCAAAGGGCAGCCCTTGTTTGTGCTTGAAGCCATGAAGATGGATAACATCATCAAGGCGCAATGGGAGGCAACAGTCAAAGCGGTACACGTCTCCGGCGGTCAGTCAGTGGAAAAGGGCGACAAATTGCTGGAGTTCGAATAGGTGCCGGATAAAACTAAGAAGACAACTTCGGACATTGAGATTCCTATTGTCCTGACAGAACAAGACATCAAGGTCAAAAAGGACAGGCCCCGCCTGCTTGTCCCCCCGCCGGGGGAGTATCCGTTTACACGCGGCATCTATCCCGACATGTATCGTGGTCGCCTCTGGACAATGCGCCAGTATGCCGGTTTCGGCACCGCCTCCGAGACGAACCGAAGGTTCAAATACCTCCTCGAAAAGGGTCAGACCGGTCTGTCGGTCGCCTTTGACCTGGCGACTCAGATTGGGTACGACTCGGACCACCCCATGGCCTCAGGCGAGGTTGGCCGCACCGGGGTGGCCATTGATTCCCTGCACGATATGGAAATCCTGTTTAACGGCATCCCGCTTGATAAGGTTTCCACGTCGATGACGATCAATTCCACCGCTATTATCCTTCTGGCGATGTACATTGCCGTCGGCAGGAAACAGGGGGTGTCCTCTGAGAAGCTGATGGGCACTGTCCAGAACGATGTTCTCAAGGAATTCATTGCCCGCGGGACCTACATCCTGCCGCCGGAGCCGTCGATGAAAATCGTCACCGATATCTTCGCCTACGCCAATAAGCATCTGCCCAAATACAACACGATCTCGATTTCCGGCTATCATATCCGTGAGGCTGGCGCCACCGCCGCCCAGGAGGTCGCTTTCACCCTCTCCAACGCCATTGCTTACGCAAAAGCAGCATTACAGGCCGGGCTGAATATTGACCAGTTCGCCCCTCGACTGTCGTTCTTCTTTGCCGCGCACAACGATCTGTTCGAGGAGGTGGCCAAGTTCAGGGCGGCGCGGAGGATCTGGGCCCGGATTGTAAAGGAACGTTTTGGCGCAAAGAGCGACAAGTCGCTGCTTCTGCGCTTCCACACGCAGACGGGCGGATCCACCCTGACCGCTCAGCAACCGGAAAACAACATCGTGCGGACGACCATCCAGGCGCTGGCGGCAGTGCTGGGCGGTACCCAGTCACTGCACACCAATTCCTATGACGAGGCGCTGGCGCTGCCTACGGAGAAATCGGCGGAAATCGCGTTGCGCACGCAGCAGATTCTTGCCCACGAATCGGGCACCGCAGCTAACGCCGATCCCCTGGGCGGCTCTTACTATGTTGAATATCTCACCGATGAACTCGAAAAGAAGATTGTGTCGCTAATGGATCGGATAGAAGACATAGGCGGTTCCGTACGCTGTATCGAGACCGGCTATTTTCGGGACGAGATCGCCGGGTCGGCGTACAAACACCAGAAAGCGGTTGAAGAAGGTGCGTCGATTGTAGTGGGCGTCAACAAATACACATCTGAAAGAATCGAGGCGCCCGGCATCTTAAAGCTTGATCCGGAGTTGGAACGAGGGCAAGTTGCAACCCTAAGAAAACGGCGGAAAGCTCGTGATGTCAATACAGTCGAGGACTCCCTTCAACGGCTGAAGGAGACCGCACAGATCGGCACCAATATTGTCGATCCCGTCATTAAGGCGGTAGAAAACTATGTAACGGTCGGAGAGATTTCCGATATTTTCCGAGAGGTATGGGGTGAATACCAAGAAAGTGCCT
>Ga0307437_1000046_pt1 | contig 89352 bp, 92 predicted proteins | sample SalMarWE160390MG_FD_202146 | JGI IMG/M metagenome (GOLD analysis project Ga0307437, IMG submission 202146) | Salt marsh sediment microbial communities from the Plum Island Ecosystem LTER, Massachusetts, United States - WE1603-90 | ecosystem: Environmental > Aquatic > Marine > Intertidal zone >...
ACCAGGGGTGTTTCTGGAGTAGTTCGACCTGAAACTGAGGCCGGCCTAGAAATTGTGCGACACATCTTGTGCCGCTTAAATGTACCCGCGGCTGAAGTTGAGGAAACTATTGCTAACCAGAGAAAGGTATGCCCTATGTAAGTGTACCCTGAATAGGTGTTGTCTGCTTCATATAGATGGGTACAGTGCCTTGACAAAATAATAAGAAAAATCATACAATTCTGAATTTGTCGCTAATCTTACTATTAGGAGGAAGAATGGAACACGAGGATAAGGGCATGATAGGTAAGTGTTTTGGCTCCACGGTAGTTGGCCCCCGAGGGCAGTTGGTCATTCCAGTGGAAGCTCGAAGAGAACTGGGCATAGATGTCGGCACCAAGCTTTTGGTGTTCAACCAGTTTCGAGGTAGGGGGCTTACCTTTGTCAAGGTTGAGGCAGTGGAAGAATTGCTTAACGTCATGAGCCGCCGAATTACTGAGTTTGCTAAGCTTGTGAAGGAAACTGAAACTCGCTGATATTGCTACAGAGAATGAAAGCAATCGAAGTTAGAGATTTAACCAAAATATTTGGTCATCTTGTTGCTGTGGACCATATCTCATTTGAGGTTGAGGAAGGAGAGATTTTTGGCTTTCTTGGTGCTAACGGAGCGGGCAAGACAACCACTATCATGATGTTGGCTACGGCGCGCACTCCTACCTCTGGGACAGCCACCGTATCTGGATATGATATCACCCGGGATGGGAGCAAGATTCGGGAATCCATCGCTGTAGTGTTTGAGGAGCTAAGCCTGGATGTTGATTTGACTGGCAGGGAAAACCTCGATTTTCATGCCCGGATGTACCACATTCCCCAAAAAACGAGAGAAGAAAGGATATCCCGAGCCTTGGACTTAGTAGGGTTGAGAACCAAGCAAAACATGTTGGTGAAGCATTACTCTGGTGGTATGCAACGCAGGCTGGAGATAGCCAGGGCGATGCTGAATCAGCCCAGAATTTTGTTTTTGGATGAGCCGACTTTAGGCTTGGATGTGCAGACAAGAAGGATGCTGTGGGATTATGCGAAGAAACTAAATAGAGAATCAGGTACCACTATATTACTAACCACCCATTATGTGGAAGAAGCTGATTATCTCTGTGATAGAGTAGCTATTTTGGAGCAAGGGAAAATACTGGTGACTGATACTCCTGGAGGGTTAAAAAACTCCCTTGGTGATAGCTTGCTGTCCGTCAAGCTTTCCCAGGGCGCAGATGAGCTGGCAAAGTTGCTGAAGGAGGTAAATTGGGTCAAAGAGGTTAATCAACGCGATGGTTGGCTGGAGTTAAGGGTAGGTAGTGAAGGAACAAAGATACCTGAGATAGTAAGGTTATCCCGAGAGCATGGATTTGCCATTTCATCCATTAGTCAACATAAACCCAGCTTGGAAGATGCCTTCTTGCACTATGCAGGCAGAAAGCTGGAAGATAAAAATCATGAATAACGTGATAGAAATTGAGGACCTTACCAAAGAATTCGATGGGCTTGTAGCTGTAGACCATGTTACCTTGAATGTCAAAGCAGGTGAGGTCTTTGGCTTCCTTGGCCCTAATGGCGCTGGCAAGACGACCATTACAAAGATGTTGTGCACTATCCTAGATCCCACCTCAGGTTCGGTTAAGGTTTGTGGCTACGATGTTACACGCGAGAGGGATAGCATCAGGGAATGCATTGGCATTGTGTTCCAGGACTCCTGCATCGATAAATTTCTTACTGGCAGAGAAAACCTGGATTTCCACGGCAGGATGTACCACATGGGCAGGAAGACAAGGGGAGAAAGGATAGCGGAGGTGCTCAACTTAATGGAATTAAAGGGTAAGGAGGATATCAAAGTCGGAGACTTGTCAGGTGGTATGCAACGCAGATTTGAAGTTGCCCGTGGATTTATGAACCACCCTGAAGTACTGTTTCTAGATGAGCCGACCTTGGGCTTAGACATACAAACAAGAAGGAATCTATGGAACCACATCAGAACGCTAAATGAACAGGAAGGCATAACTATCATCCTTACCACCCATTATATAGAAGAGGCAGATCATCTCTGTCATCGAGTAGCTATCATAGACCAGGGCAAAATAGCAGTGGTGGATACGCCCAAGAAGTTAAAGGAAGTAGTGGGCATTAGTTTGATTTCGCTACAGCTAGCCGATGGGAAAAGCGATGAGTTGACAGGTTTGTTGAAGAGAATTGATTGGATAAAGGAAATTGAGTGGCGTAACAGTTCGCTGGAATTGAATGTTGAAGGTGGTGAAGAAAGAGTGCTCGAGCTTGTTGAACTTGCCAATGAGCATGGATTTGTGATAACGGCTATTGACTTGCGCCAGCCAAGCTTAGAGGATGCTTTCTTATACTATACCGGGAGTGAGATAAGGGAAGAGGAAGGAAGCGTAAAAGGACTCTGGAAAACAAGAATGGCTGGAAGGAGGAAGTGAAAAAGATGCAGGCAGTAAGAGCTACCAAATTTATAGACCCATTGCCCATTTACACCATGTGGCTGAGGCAGATAAAGAGGTTCTTAAGGGTGAAATCTCGAGTTGCCAGCTCAATATTGATGCCCTTTCTTTTCCTCGCCTTTCTTGGATTGCCACTAAGCTTCATCCCCGGTTTGGAAATAGGGGGGATGAATTATCTTGACTTCTTAGCTCCGGGGATAGTGGGTATGACTCTATTATTTTCCGCTACAATTTCAGGAGTGTCCGTCATCTGGGATAAAGAATTTGGTTTTCTCAAAGAGGTATTGGTGGCTCCAGTTAACCGATTCTCAATTATATTGGGTAGAAGCCTGGGAGGCATGACCATAGCTTTAGTGCAAGCTCTCGTTATTGTGGCAATAGCCATGGCTATGGGAGTGAAAATATCAGGCATCTCGGGCTTCTTTCTGTCAATTGTGTTTATGATTCTCACCTGTGCTACCTTCACCGGGCTGGGCTTGATTATTGCTGCGAAGCTGACTGATACTCAAGGTTTCATGTCCATAATGAACTTGGTAATAATGCCGATATTCTTCCTGTCCGGCGCTTTCTTTCCTTTGCAATCTATGCCGGCGGGAATTAAATATATAATGTATATTAACCCGCTTACTTATGGGGTAGATGGGTTGAGGGGTGCGCTTGTCGGTGGTGCTGCCTTTCCTTTATGGCTTGACTTTGCAGTTCTTCTGGTACTATCAATAGTTCTGGCAGGATTGGGAGCTTATCTCTTTTCTAAAATGGAGGCTGACTAGCCCAGACTATCCTGCTTTCACCTTGAGTGATGAAAAAGTTTCAAATTCTATGTTAAAAAATCTAAGGATTTCTCTCTTCTTAGCTTACAAGTCCGTAATCAGAGGCAGGAAGAGCATCACAACTGCGCTTATTATGATTATGATTATGATTTTTATTCTTCTTGGCTTTACTCCTTCCCTTTTACTTGGTCTAACAGAGGCAATGAACAGGCAAACGGTGGAGAATACGTTCGCAAACATAATTATCGAACCGGGAGAAGATGAAGACTACATTATAAGGGCGCCTTTATTGCAGGAAAGAATTAATAATATTCCCGGAGTAATAGGTAGTGCATGCCATTATATTGTTCCAGCAACATTTACTTATGATGAAAATAAGGATGGCGAAGATGTAAAAACTGTTGGGTTTTTGGTGGATTCTATAGACCCTGAACAGGAAATAAGAGTGACTAAAATTCATCAGAACATGGTAGCTGGTGAATATTTGGACGAATCGGACCGCCAGAAGATTGTTTTAGGCAGAGAGGTCTCCGGTGGATATGGAGCCGAACTTCCGCTAAAGTCTCTGGAAGGGGTGAGAATAGGCGATGAGATAACACTGACTTTTAATAACGGCGTTCAAAGAGATTATGAGGTAAAGGGAATATTTGGCACAGGCTGGGCTTTTGCTGATATACAGGCTTTTATTACAGAAAAGGAGATGGAGTCTGTTTTAGGGGTGCATAATAGAGCTTCAGAAATCCTGGTTAAAATTGAGCAACCTGGTCAAGAGGAAAGATACATTCAAGAACTTAGAAGAATGGGATTAATAGAAGAGAAGATTCATCCTTGGACAGATTATATGGGTATGGTGTCGGGTATAACTGAAAGCCTTGGTAAAATTAGATTGCTGATTACCGGATTTCTCTTAATCGTAGCCGCTTTGGTTTTCTATGTTATTATCTTTATTGATGTTACTCATAAAAGAAAGCAAATTGGCATTTTAAAAGCCCTTGGCATAGGAAAGGGGATAATTATTAATTCTTATATTCTACAGGCTTTATTTTACGCCACTTTAGGAATAGGCTTAGGAGTGGTGGCAGTCCATTTCTTACTCATACCTTATTTTGTCAGTCATCCTCTAGATTTTCCTTTAGGCTTTGTTAGTTTAGTCATGACTAAAAAACTGTTGATTATTAACAGCCTAATTCTATTTGTTGTCGCTATTATCGCCGGCTTTATCCCTTCTTGGCAAACTACCCGAGAGAATATCTTAAAAGCAATTTGGGGAAGGTAAATTCAAGATGGTGAAAGTTGAAAATCTAAAAAAGGTTTATCCGGGCAAAGTGCCAGTAGAAGCGCTTAAAGGAATAACTTTTGAAGTTGAAAGTGGAGGGATCTTAGGCATAATGGGTCGAAGCGGAGCTGGTAAATCAACCCTGCTTCATCAGCTTGGTTTGCTAGATAACCCAACCAGTGGGAAAATTCTTATTGACGGTGTCGATGTTCTTAAATTATCCGATTCCGAGAAAAAGCAATTCAGATTGGAGAAACTGGGTTATATTTTCCAGGAATACACTCTTATACCAGAATTGACTGTGGTAGAAAATGTTTATCTGCTCTCATGGGCTAGTAGCAAAGATAAAAAGGATTATAAAAAAGCTGCTAGGGAGTTTTTAGAAATGGTGGAATTGGGGGACAGATTACATCATCTTCCTCATGAGCTTTCGGGAGGAGAACAACAGCGAGTGGGGATAGCCCGAGCTTTAGTTAATAACCCTAAGGTATTATTTGCTGATGAGCCCTGTGCTAATTTGGATAGCAAATCAGCAGAAACAATCTTTAAGCTCTTGACCAAATTAAACAAGGAGTTAGGCCAAACTATTGTTATAATTACTCACGAACCGGAAGACAAAAAGTACCTGGAGAGAATTATTTATCTAAAAGATGGACTGATTGAGAAGGAAGAAAAGACTGACTAAACAAATTTTCCTATTTTGCGTTTCAAATTGCTGTTATGATGAGCAGTTTGCCAAAAGGCGTAATCATACTAAAGTATGAGCCCCAAATCAGCCATTTTGCTGATTACAAGAGGAAGATGTAACAAAATAAACTTATAAAGTAAAAAGAAGAGAGAGGTAAAGAAAAAATGAAGAAATGGCTAATTGTGGTAACCGTAATTTGTCTGGTGAGTGTGTTTTTCACTGGCTGTGGCAGTTTGGAAAACGAGGTTCAAGAAACTGCCGAGGCTATGCGAGGCGATTTGGTGATAAGCGTTGATGTCAGTGGAAACCTGGAGATGCCACGCAAAGTAGACCTCTCGTTTGGCACTTCAGGGATGGTTAAGGCGATAATGGTGGAGGAGGGAGATAGAGTGGTGGAGGGGGAAAATTTAACTAAACTCGATGCTCCCAGCTTGGAGGCAAGTGTGGCAATGGCTGAGCTTAATCTGGAGCAGACGATTTATCCTTATTATTCCTATACCCATGCCAGAGATGTGCCGGGAATATGGCTGGCTCTGGATGAAGCCAAAGACGACCTGGAGGAAGCGCAAGAGCTCCTGGATGAAGGCAAAATTGACGAAGCACAGTTACTGCTGGAACAGGTGGAGCAAAGTCTGGACAAGGCGAAGGAAAAATCGAAATCCAGAGTATGGTCATTACCTTTATCGGTCAAAATGGCTGAGCTACAGCTTGACCAAGCTCAAGCCGAGCTGGATAAGACGATAATCACTGCCTCCTTTGATGGTATTGTGGCTGCTGTCTACATAAAAGAAGGACAGCAACTTTCAGCGATGACATACGCTAATCCAGCGATCAGTTTAATTGACCCCAGCGAGATAAAAATGAATGGCGTGATTGATGAAATAGATGTTCCCAGAGTAAAGCTAGGGCAAGAAGCGATTGTTATTTTAGATGCTTTGCCTGATAAAGAAGTGAAGGGCAGGATAACTTTCATCTCTCCAGAGAGCACTACAGAAGTGGGAGTGGTGTTTTATAAGACCACGATAACTCTGGAGAACCCTGACGAAGAGCTTAAGGATGGCATGAGTGCCACCGCTGAGATTATCATTGAGCAGCACGATGATGTGTTGTTGATACCAAATCGGGCTATTCAAGGTAGTTGGGAAAACCCCTTCGTGGAGGTGGTCACTGATGAACAAATTGAGAAAAGGCAAATTAGCATAGGTTTGAGCGATGGGATATACGCCGAGGTTTTGTCTGGGTTAGAAGAGGGGGAGGAGGTGATTTTGCCTCAGGCATCACAACTTCCCTTCATGTTTTAGGAGTTAGATGATCGAGCTTGATAACATAACCAAGGTGTACAAGATGGGGGAAACAGAGGTTGTTGCCCTCAATGGGGTAGACTTACGCATTGAGCAGGGGGAAATGATATCCATTATAGGATCATCAGGCTCGGGTAAATCCACACTGATGAATATTATGGGGTGCCTTGATAAACCAACTTCAGGCCAATATCGCCTGGAGGAAATCGAAGTAAGCAAGCTTAGCGATAATAAATTGGCTGAAATAAGAAACAAAAAGATAGGGTTTGTTTTCCAGAGCTTTAATCTGTTGCCTAGAACCACGGCTTTAGCCAATGTGGAATTGCCGCTTATTTATGGTGGCGCTGGAAATCGGCGGCAAAGGGTGTTACAGGCTCTTGAATCTGTGGGTCTAGCTCATCGTTCTCATCACAAACCTAGTGAGCTTGCTGGTGGTGAACAGCAGAGGGTAGCCATTGCTCGAGCGTTAATAAACAATCCCGCTCTTATTCTAGCCGATGAGCCCACTGGCAATCTTGATACCCAGACTAGCAGGGAAATCATGCTCATTTTTCAGAAGCTGAATGAGCAAGGGATGACCATCGTCTTGGTGACGCACGAGCGTGATATCACTGCTTATACGCAACGTACCATTGAAATGCGAGATGGCAAAATCGAAAAGGTAGCGTGAGAATAAGGGATTCTATCGTTACTGCCTTACGTGTTCTATCTAGTCACAAACTACGTTCAGGATTGAGCATATTGGGTATCTTAATTGGAGTAGCTGCAGTCGTCTCCGTGATATCTTTGGGCAAAATAGACCAAGCTGTGACGAGCGAACAATTTGCGGCATTGGGAACTAATCTCATATATGTTCTCCCTGGCGCATCTACATCCATGATGGGTCTAGGTGGTCCCATGGGAAGTGCCCAAACATTGACTTTGGAGGATGCTGAAGCGATTGCTGACCCCCGTAATGCTCCTTCGGTAGCTCTGGTAGCACCAGCGATACAAACTTCCGCTCAGGTAAAAGCCGGGGCAGAAAATATGGGAACTAGGATTGCTGGGGTAACACCAGAATACCAGCAAGTCAATAACTTTGAGGTAGCCCAGGGCAGATTTATCGATGATAACGACTATGCAGGAAGGGCAAGGGTGGTGGTCCTGGGACACCATTTGGCTGAGGAATTGTTTGGCTTAATGTCTCCCGTTGGTCAGACTGTAAGAATGAACGGACGACAGTTCAAGGTCATCGGCGTATTGGAAACCAAAGGAAGTGCCTTTGGAATGGAGGACTTGATGATATTTGCTCCCTTATCTACGGTGCAATCGACTCTATTTGCTCAGCAAGCGGGCAGTATCGGGCACACTATTCATGTTATCGGTGTCCAGGCAACAAGCGACGATAAGGTAGATTCTGCAAAAGAGGAAATTACTAGCATCTTGCGGCAGCGCCATCATATCAGGCCAGGAGAAGACGATGACTTCACTGTGATGAGTATGGAGGCTGTAGCTCGCATTTTCGGCGAGATACAAGGAGTATTCTACATTATCCTTAGCGCCATAGCTGCCATTTCCCTGCTTGTTAGTGGCATAGGAATCATGAACATCATGCTCGTCTCCGTGGTAGAGCGCACCAGGGAAATTGGTCTTAGGAAAGCCGTAGGAGCGAAGCGCCGTGATATTCTAACTCAATTCCTCACTGAAGCTGCCACACTGAGTGTCTTTGGTGGCGCTATAGGGGTAGGCTTGGGGTGGATTGCAGTCAAAGGCGCCTCTGTTATAGCGGGAAATCTTGGATTCCCTTTCCCGGCGATGCTTCCTGGAGATGTTGTTGTGCTGGCAGTGGGGGTATCGCTGTTTGTTGGACTTGCCTCCGGTATCTACCCTGCGTTCCGAGCGGCACGTCTCGACCCTATTGAAGCGCTTCGTCATGAATAAACAACACGGAGATGTCATTGCGAGGAGCAGTAGCGGTTGCGAGGCACAAAGTACCGAACAATATTAAAAATCAAAGATAAAAAATCAAAATTACAAATTAAAATATAAAAACCTTCCTCATTTCACTCAGAACAAGCTCCGCAATCCCCGGGGGTGAAATCCTAAATTCTAAACTCTAAACCCTAAACAAATTCTAATATCTAAATTCAAAACCGTTTTGGTGATTGGAGCTTTGGTCATTTGATATTGTTTAGTATTTCGGATTTAGTATTTAGAGTTTGGTTTTTCTGAGATTGCCACGCCTTCGGCTCGCAAGGACAATAAAGGGGATCTCGCAATGACGATGAAAAGGGGCGCGATGGCGAATTGGTTACCTCATCTGGATTAAGGACAGGAACTCGGAGCGGGTGACCGTTTTGCTGTGAAAACTTCCCCTTACCGCTGAAGTTATTACGGTACTCCCCGGTTTCTTAATACCCCTCATTATCATGCATAAATGCTCTGCTTGAATGATTACTCCCACGCCCTCCGGTTGAAGGGCTTCGAAAATGGTATCAGCAATCTGCCTTGTCATTCTTTCCTGGAGTTGGGGACGCCTGGCAATTATTTCCACCACTCTTGCCAGCTTGCTTATCCCCACCACCTTGCCATTTTGCTCGGGAATATAGCCTACATGGGCTACTCCGTAGAAAGGGAGCAGATGATGTTCGCACATAGAATAAAAGGGGATATCTTTTAAGATCACCATTTCGTGGTGACCTTCTTCAAAGCCTGGGGCTAGTTCAACCTTAGGGTCAATATCTAATCCCGAGAAAAGTTCTGCATACATATCGGCAACACGCTGGGGGGTATCCTTGATGCTTTCCGTTGATAAGTCTTGCCCGATAGCCTCGATTATGGAAGCCGTTGCCGCTTTGATCCTGTCCTTATCAATCATTTCAAATCCCCCTCTTTATGAAACTTAGGCTATTTTTGTCTGCGGTGACATAGAACTCAGAGCCGAGGTAAAGAAGCGGCTTTACCTTGGTCAAGTCAAGTATTTCGTTTTCGGTGAAGATTCCCTCTTGGAAGTGAACTGCATCCTCCCATTCCAGAGTGTCTCTAATTGACTTAGTTGGAAGAAGCAACCTCCATTCGAAACCTAAAAGTAAAACATCTTCAGAATTATCCTTAGCCATTTCTTCTACTTCATCGAATAGAAAGTAACCACATTATAAAGTACACTTTTCTTATTGTATTGCTGATGCAATTTCCCAAGAGGGCTATTCTTATAAGTAAATCCAATTATCACAGAACCGGCCGGCTTTGTTAGCTTGTATGCCTTTTTCGATGCAGCTTCCATATCATCCAAAAAACCGATTGTGGTTACCATTAGTGCAAAATCGAGAGAATCATCGTTAAAAGGAAGGACTTTTGCACAAACCCATAAACTTCAAGTCCGTAGCTCTTTCCTATTTCTATTATTTAATGTGTTTGCTTTTTCCATCTTATGATACTGGGCGTAGCGGGCGCCATTCTTATCCTTGCGACCGGGTGTAGCGATGCTCATATCTACCTTTCCCCCTGTACTTCGATCAATAACTGCGATAACCTCGCATTTGCTTCTTCCATCTCTCCTGCTGCCTGTAATACGCTATTATAAATTGGTTCATCTTCTGCGTTCTTGGCTTTCTCCACCCATTTCCTGAATTTCTCGCTATCCTGTTCGTTATGTTCCACCCAGGAGGTTAAAAGCACCTTAAGCCTTCCCCTTTCATCAGGGGGGAAATTTTTAAGAATACCTTCAACCATGGTCCTGATCGTATGCTCAGGAACTGCACCGAGGATTTCATCAACCTTTTGGCCATCAGCGAAATACATCTGCATGGGGATGCTCATAATCTGGTATTTCGCTGCCGTCTGGGGGTTTTCATCCACATTTATTTTGCAGAACTTCAGTCTACCATCATATTCCTCTGAGAGTTTGTCATAGATGGGGGAAACCATCATGCACGGACCGCACCAAGGCGCCCAGAAGTCAACCTCTGTGGGAACATCTGAGCCTAGAACCTCTTCCTCAAAATTTTGATCCGTGACTTCTACTACGTTGCTCATACTACCTCCTTTAGATTCGTTTTTGACTATCCACTCATAATGTATCAAATCTTACCTTAAACTTAAAATGCACAGCGACCAAAGTGTCCTCTAAGTCAAAGCATACACCTTCAGTTGTGAATTCATACCCATATCCTAAATACGTGCAACTAAGTAGCAAGCTCTTCCTTCACTATGGCCTCAGCACTATGTGTTTTCTATTTTCTCTCTTGTTACTCTCTTCTACTATCCTGTCCATGTTGTTATGGACAGCTTTAATTGCATTGGTGAGACTCTCCGTCCTCACTACTACACAGACAAATTTTTTGAGTAACCTCGGAAGATTAGGGCCAAATTTTCTGCCCACAAGAACATCCACGTTTTCCAGAACGGAAGATGTAGCACTGGCTTTCTCTGGATCTCCATGTTGCATAGATTCATTCCCTTCGAACTTTACATTCTCTCTTCGTTCGACAAGCTCTTCCGTGTCATTGGAGAACCTGTAAACATAGAAATATTTCGCCATGCCTACATGATCATTGTTCAAGTTCTCACCATCATCCGTGCCGAAAGCTATTAGCAATTCCGTTTCCTCCTCTGATAACTTTTTCCCTAGAAGAGTGTATGCTTCCTTCTTGATAGCTCTATAGACTTCCTCCTCCAAATCCTTTGAAGGTAGTTGCTTTACCTTTCTGATGCCAAGCTCCGAGGTGAGCTCGATATAGCGGTCTATCGAAAATCCTTCCCTTTCAACCAGCTTTGCGCCGCATCGCAGCCCGCAGGCATCAACTAAAATTCGCTTCTCCGATGATTTCAACATTTCCTTGAGCTTCCAGGGCACTACTACAGCAGGAAGGCACGCAACCTTTACTTCGTCCGTGTTCTCCTCCCATAATCTGATACAAGCTTTGGATGCTGCAACGCCTGTTGCGCACCCGCCAAAGCAGGTATAAACGAAAAGTTTCCATGGCCCTCGTCGTGGCAATTCCCTCTCCCTTTTAATGGCCTGCTTTTATAGAATAATTTTTCTCACCGGCACGTATTGGCACTTCAAGCCAGTTCTCCGGGGGCACAAAAGGGCAGGTGTAATCTTCACTGTACACGCACCACGGGTTGTATGCTTTGTTAAGGTCGAGAATCCATTTTCCCTCTACAGTTCGATCCCTATCAGGTTCAAGATCGAGATACCGTCCTGCCCCATATGTTTCCTTGCCAGAAGTTGCATCTCGGAAAAGAATAAACAGCCTCTCTTCTGTGGGATCACTTTTGTAAGCCTGAATTGCTTGCTCTTTGTCGCCGACCTTGAACCGAAACTCACCCCATCGAAGGAAATCTTGCTCCTGACTCTTCGTGTAAGCCATCCTTACTGCCCTCCTTTCTTCATGCTCATGAAGTTCGAGTTCAAATCTATAAGACGGATCAAGAGGGAAATAATCAAGTCCTTTAAAGTGTGTACGCTCTTTGGCAGGTATCGGTGATTGCCAATGTTCGGCAAAGAATCTATCCTTCATTTCACGCTCTCGTTCAAGGTCCTCTTTCCATTTAGAGATTTCCATGATAGTTTCATCTCCTTCTTTCCGAGTGATTTTTATTTTAATTCGAACTTAGCTAGCTTCTCCTCCATCCCCTTCCCATTCCTGTTCCGTCTCTTGGCCCTCTACCTAACCCCCTGCCCATACCTCTACCCATCCCTCTCTCCAGCCTTGGACTAACCTGGGGAGATTCAGTTTTTCCATACCTAGAGCCTGCTACGGTTTCACCTTCAATATGAGGAATAGAGAAAACCCTTTCTGTTTTTTCGCTGCCGCAATTGGGGCACTTCACTTCCTCATCCAGCTCTGAGAAACGACGAAAAACTTCAAACACCTTTCCACATTCTTTGCATTTATAATCATAGGTAGGCATAATCCCTCCTTTTATTCAGGTTCTGAGCATAAACATATTCGCAGTTTTCAAAGTTATTCCCCACCTTCAAGTCACTCAAAGAAACATTTTGCACCTGAAATTCCAAGCTATGAAGGTATTCGACAATATCTTCAATAGATTGGCCTAGTTGTTTCAAGAAATCGTGGTGGATCTCACAAAATATCTTGACTTTGTTTTTCCGTAAGGTTTCTTTGGCTCCCTTAAGGACCAGTAGCTCGCTGCCTTCACAGTCCATATTAATCAAATCTATTCTCTCTATCTTCTCCTCACTTAAGAATCTGTCTACAGTAGTAGTGGCGGCGTTGAACTTTTTAGCTCCTTCTTCAAAAACGATCCCACTCGAAAGCCCCTTTTGGTAGAAATAAGCTCTATCTACCTGATCGGTCACTGCTAGTTCACAAACCTTAACGTTTTCTAACCTATTAGAAGATATGTTTTTCTTTAGGATATTAAAATACTCAGGAACTGGCTCAAAAGAATAAAGCTTACCTTTTCTTCCTATTCTCTTTGCTACGGCCACAGTGGTAACACCTATATTCGCCCCAATATCGATGACGTTCATTCCTTCTTCAACAACTGATTCCAAGAATTTTACTTCTCCCCGTTCATGAGGATTATCTTTTAGAAAATTCTTGAAAGCAGGGGAATTATAAAGAAAAAACTCCATTTCTATTCCTAAATACCTCTTCTTACTTCACCCCAAATTCGGGAAATAACTTTTAATAATTCTCAAATTGAATTTGGAGGCACCATATACTCTTTGCCGCTACCTTAAGTCCGCTTATTGCTTCTTACAACAGAAACACCTCCCGGTGTTAGGTCAACTCTGTTACCTTCTATTTGTATAAAATATGAACTATTAAGAAAATTGAGATGATATCTTAATGTAGGTCCTTTAACTCCTACTCTTTCAGAGATTTCATTTATTTTTAAAGCTCTTTTCTCTAAGGCATTTAGAATATTTCTTCGAACGGGATTTTTTATGGCTTCGAGAGAACATGCTCCTCCTGCAGAACCTTTCTCTTCCACTAACTTGTTAACTAACTCTTGCATCCACCTCATTGTTTCCTCGTCGGTCATTTCTCTAGGATCTCGTCGGGTAGAATCCATTTCAACCTGCCACAGCGATAGACATTGTCTCTCTATATATATGTCCTTCTATGTCATTTCTTTCTGTTACTCTACTTTGGCTCTTGCCTTCTTTTTAGACTCCAGCATATCAGCAATTTGTTTAATACCCTCAACATCCATATTAAATTCGTTACCAGCTAAACCAGAGATAAATATCTCTTTATTTTCCGGGATAATAGCTATCACCTTCTCTCTATCTATTGCATTCAAGAGGAACTTCTCTGTTTCCTGGTTAGCAATCCGATTCAGTATATAATAGACAGGCTTGTCAACTTGCTGGCCCAGTTCAGATACTTTTTCGGCTAATAGAATTGATTCTCGAGATGGATCGATGATGAAAAAAAGAATATCTGCTCCCTTTTCCACTCCTCTTCCAAAGTGTTCTATTCCAGCATCGGTATCTGCAATCAGGAATTCTTCGTCCCCTAAATCGAGAATTTCCAGAAACTTTGAAGAAAGAGCATTAATTGGACAGGCACATCCTTCACCGAATTGATAAATTTTTCCCATCGATAAGAGTTGGATATTCCCTTTCTCAGCTAAATAATCTCTAGGTAAGTCATCTAGTCTCCATTTATCTTTCATCTCTTTGGTTTTTTCAAATAGAAGGTTTTTGCCCCCAAAGTAATTCATAAAATCTTCAGGTTTTTGCATTCCTAACCGACTATGAAGACCAATATTTGACTCATCGCTGTCAACCACCAACACTCTATTTTTTCTTGTAGCCATCTCTCTAGCTAAAAGAGTCACAACTGTGCTTTTCCCACATCCTCCTTTACCGCAGATCAATATTTTCATTTACTTTCCTCCGATCATTAGTATTCTTTCTCAAAACCTTCGGCGATTAAGGAATACACTATTCCTTCTTTTTTTTATCATCCACGCCGACCTCGGCCCATGCCACCACCACGACCCATACCTCGGCCTGGCCCCATGCCCCGACCTCTGCCTAGACCTCGGCCCATACCCATACCTCTCCCCATGCCTCTACCTCCACTTAATCCAGGTTGGTAAAATCCATGACCAGGGCCAAATTGCGGAATTGCTTCTTCAGGAACTCTGGTTCCCATAATTTCACATACTTTAGCAGCCACGTCCGGTCCACCACTAACACATCCATAACATGGTGCCTTTCCTTCAGCTACTGCCCTAGCAAATTGCCCACAACTTTTATATCCACACCGCTGATCATCTAATTTAGGCAAAACATCGTAGATTTTCTTTATCTTTTCTTTGATATCCTTTTTATCTGTCATTGTCCATCTCCCTTCCATTCTTGATATTCTAAAACCTCATTTATTCTACTGCTATGTTTAGGTTCTTCAGACTTTTTTGGTTTTAAAACCCGCCCGATTTCGACGCATGCTTTTTGCTTTATTTACCAAAATTCTTGAAGAGCCTAAACTATTTATTCATTTGCTTCCCGTGAATTCATTGCTTCTCTTACCTATGCTCAATTCATACCATTCGTATCGCTTTTAAAGGACATGCAGCTGAACAAGAGCCACAGCCTACACACATAGATGCATTATACATAGGAAAATCATACGGTTGTTCTTGAAAGAATGCCTTATGTGGACATGCATCGCCAGCAATACAAATCCCGTGGTCACATCCTTCAGGATGGCACTTATTAAAATCTATTGTTGGAATTGGATTTATAATCATCTTCCTGTCCCGTTCACAAAAGGGGTGGCAAGATTACGGCCAAATTTTCTGCCCACAACAGCATCCACATTTTCCAGAACCGAAGATGTAGCCCTGCCTTTCTCTGGATCTCCATGTTTCATAGATCCATGCTCGTGAAGTCGGAGTTCAAACCTGTGGTCTGGATCAAGGGAGAAACAATCGGATCCCTTAAGTCTTTCGGCGTTTTCGGGTAGCATTGGTGATTGCCAACGCTCGGCATGGGTCTATTCGCCATTTCACGCTCTCTTTCAAGTTGCGTTTCCCATTCAGAATTTCCATGATAGCTCATCTCTGTTCTAAAAACATTCCTTCCAGGCCAGTGGTTTCTTCTAGTATCCTTTTGATTTTCAGGTCTGTTTTGAGTAAAACAATTTCATTTGTTACCTCGACTTTAGCACTAATTAAATGGCCCCCAACGACGTTCTTTTCTTCATCTCCTAGAACTGCATGCAAGTGGAGATTATATTCTCCCTCTTGGCTAGAAATATTACCGGTAAGGGAAAGCAACTCGTGGGGTTTTTGGAATTCCTGCGGTGTATAATCCCCCTTTTCCTTGTAATAGCCTAACTGGAATTGCTTTAATTGGCCTAAACCTGACAAGACTACCGCTGTTTCAACTTTGTGCTTCTTACACACCTTCTTTAATTCATGATGAGGGTCTTCGTTAGGAAATAATCTCACAAAAACTAGACTGTCTTTCTCTTTGCTTTGCATCTCTTCCCTTTTTTTGTCACTTTTCCTGAAGTTATCTGAAAGCACACATGGTAGCAGTAGCGCCATGCCCAACAGCAGCAACGACTTGACGTGCCGACCTCCTTTTACTCCTCTTCTTCTCTCTTTGTATTTTAGGGCCTTGCCTTCTTTTCTGCTTCAGCAATAGAGCTATAGCCTATTTGCTGAAATAACATAGTGTATCGCTCTTCTGCTAAGTTTCGCCCTTCTTTCTCTGCTTTGGAAACATGCTCAAAATATAGCTCCAAAGTTTTATCGGAGTAAGTCTCCAATTCACTGGAAAGGTAAATTTTGAAGCTAGGTCCACCTTTAAAAGTACGGGGGTAGTTTTCTGATAATTCGTTCATCCAATGGGCTTCGATTTCAACAATATCTTCGATGTTGGAATTAGTTTTGAGTGGAGGAATTTTGTTGTCCATCCGAGCATACTTTTCTGTTAGAAGATTTCTGCCTTCAGCCTTAGCTTTATGCAAGTCTTCAAGATAGGATTCTAACGTTTCTGTGGATAAAACAGAATGGGTCATTCCCCGCATTACCCTGAATGTTTCTGGCCGGTCCTTACATAGAGACGGCTCAGCGGTTCTAACCCGTTGAAACATGTCAAGCTCAATTTCAATTATGCTGTTCAATAATTCTCCGCGACTTCTTTTTTCCTTCGTCATCGAACTAGCCTTATCTTTGCAGGATAGCTAATAGTGCTGCTTTGCAGATTGCTTCAGGAGCATCAAGAGCTGATACCGTACCAAAACTGAGACCAGTCTCTAAGTCACTGAACTCAGCTTCCCAGTTTTTCGTATGGTAATTAAACTCGACTCTCGCACCACAATTATTCTTTAACTTGTTTACCACCTCCTGGGCAACCGAGTTGTCCTGAGAATAGTGTCGGAGAGGACCATAATAGTTACCGGCAAGAGAAGAAACTTTTGTTTCGCTCTCCAACAGCTTGCAGCTTTCCGTATCACCCAAAATTTTATCTTCTATAAATTTGCACTCCATTACATCTTCGGCTACTCTTATATTTAGCTCCTTTCCAACTTTCATTCCTAGAATTTCTTCCTTCGTCACCTTAGACCTCATATCTTTATTCTATTCTTGCTTTTCTAGCTTTGCCTACTTGCCTCATTAGCTGATCTTCAACTTCTCTAGGATCTCATGCTGACCACGCTCCGCATATAGAATCTTCCTAGCATTTAGAAAACCGCTGCCCTTGAGATAGTATAGTTCCAAGTTTACCGTCCCGCAGGGGACAACAGCATAATCTTGAAATGAAACATTGTTTCCCATAGCTTCACCTCATAGTAGGTTTCCTTTTCATACCCTATTCCCGTAATGGTGTAAGAACTTCAGCCCCCGCTGGTTTGCCCTTGGAGGTATCTAAAAGCGGATATAGCAGCAGTGGCGCCATCCCCAACGGCAGCGGCGACCTGCCGTGCCGAGTTCCTGCGTATGTCACCGGCAGCGAAGATGCCAGGGGCTGAGGTAGCCATCGTCTCATCAGTGATTATATATCCGGTATCGTCGAGCTTCACAATGTTGGAAAAGCACTGGCTATTGGGCGTGAGCCCTACGGCAACAAACAGCCCAGCTACCTCCAAGGTGGAAAACTCATGGGTCTTCACATTGCGCAGTCTGAGCCCGTTCACTATTTTTTCTCCCGTGACTTCCTCTACCACCGTGTTCCAGATAAACTCCAACTTGGGCTGGGCAAAGGCTTGTTGCTGGAGGACTTGCCCTGCCCTAAGCTGGTCTCGACGATGTATTACATAGACCTTCTTAGCATGCCGACTCAATTCCAGTGCATCGGTGATGGCGGTATCACCTCCCCCAGCCACTGCTACTTCCCGGTCACGAAAGAGAAAGCCATCACAGGTGGCGCAATAGGAAACCCCACGGCCTGAGAGCCTTTCCTCGCCAATAACCCCCAGTTTACGATACTCCGAGCCAGCAGCGATGATTATGGCTGAGGCTTCAAAGTCACCCTCGGTGGTGGAGATGATATAAGGGTTTCCTTGGGAAATGTCTGTAACCTCGCCAGTTATAAACTCCAGACCATATCTGGCTGCCTGTTGGTGCATGAGCGAACCCAACTCTAAGCCCGAGATGGCCTGGGGAAACCCGGGATAGTTCTCTACCAGCGCGGCATTTACTATCTGGCCTCCAACTATACCACGCTCGATTAGCAAGCTCTTGAGACCTGCCCGCGAGGCATAGAGTCCAGCGGTAAGCCCAGCAGGCCCGCCTCCGATGATGATTACTTCATATTTTGCCATTGCTTATCCCTGTTATATAATTTAGGTAGATTCCGGAGTTTCGCCTGGGTGTAGCCTTTGCCACTTAGCAAGCAATTCCTCCCGGCTTTCCACATGCTCTGAATCAGGCACAGCCGCATCTACCGGACATACCTCAGCACACTTAGGTGATTCGAAATTGCCCACGCATTCAGTGCATTTATCGGGGTCGATTACATAAATCTCTTCCCCCTCCGAGATTGCTTCATTCTTGCACTCCTCTTCACAGGCACCACAATTGATGCACTCATCGGTAATTTTGTAAGCCATGTACTAACCTCCTTCAGTTTATTTATTGTCACTTAATCCTTAACCTTTCCAGTTCTCTTGCTCCATAGCCAAGAAGGCCAAGCGCTCCTCCTGGTTCATTTCCGCTACCGTGACTTCGATTTTCGCACCTAGTTTCATCACAGCCTGGTGCAGGCTGTTCACGAGATAGTCCTTGATTGAGACAGGGATAGTTGAGAAAGGAAGTGCGAGGGTAAGCGTGACCTCATCGTCATTCAAAGCTATATCCTTGACCATTCCCAGTTCAACTAGCGTGCAGTTGATCGCCGGGTGCATCACCTGCTTTATTGCTTGATGCACATCTTCTTCCGAAATATTCTTAGTCATTATACCTCCTCTGTTTGTGTTTCAAGCTAAATCCATCCACCGGCTTGAATTGCCGCCTCGGGACCTATCTAACCTTTGAGGCATGGTTACCTGATTACGGCGAGAATATCACCTCTCGATATGATTAAATATTTTTTGCCTTCAAATTCAATCTCATCGCCGGTAAACTTAGCATAGATTATCGTATCACCTGCTTTAATTTTCTCAGCAAGGTCCTCATCCGTTCCAACTTCCACGACCTTGCCTCTGCTTGGTTTCTCCTTCGCTGTATCGGGAAGTATTATACCTGCTTTGCTTTTGCTTTCTGCAACTTCTTCCGGTTCAATTAAGACCCGGTCCTCAAATGGCTTGATCTGCATCTTAGAAAACCTCCTTTTTCATTTGATGCCCAGTAATTTATCGATTTTCGCCTTATCAAAACCAACAATAGGTCGGTTATTAATTAAGACGACAGGCACACCCATTATATTTCGTCGCTTGAGCTCTCTGGCTCCCTCAGGGTCTTTTTCTACGTTCACCTCCCTGAATCTGAACCTTTTCTCCCTTAAATACTGTTTAACTCTGCTACACCAAGGGCATGAAGCGCCTGTAAGAATTATGATCCTTGGCTGACTAGAAGCGGGCATAGATACCTCTTTGTTGTTCTAAATGACTTGTAAGTTTTGAATGATTTAAGCACATTTTCGATACCTTACTTCGGTGTAGATTGGTTTAGATTGGTTCGAAGCCTCTCCCAGGCTTCGCTTTATCTTGGATAACACGCCTTCTATTTCTTCCTTTATTCCTTGTTCCATTCAAAGTTCTTCGATTGTAGGTAGCATTGTCATTTTGCTGCCTTAAGCAGGCGTAGGTGCCCTCTTAGGAAAAGTTCCTCCTCAAAGCTAGCGAATCCCTGGCTCGAGAGCATTTCCTTTAGGTCGAGCCTGAGAAATTCCAAAGCAAGCTGGCACTCCCCACGGATAAACGCCCAGCGAAGGGGAAACCATAGCCTCTCCAGGTCGAATTCATTATAGTCTAGAATATAAAAGAGTCCGCCTGGCTTTAGGGCTCGGTAAGCATTGTTGATAATCCCGATCTTCTGGGTATCCTCAAAGCCATGCAAGACAAATGAAATGAATACCTTGTCGAATTCCTCTTGGTGTGTCAAAGGCATCTCAATTCGTTGCTCCCTAAACTCGGCATTGGGATATGACTGGCAGCGTTTTCGAGCTAAGTTCAGCATTTCCTTGCTAATGTCAAGCCCCAAGATATTGCCCTTGGGCCATATCCTTTTAGCCATTGGGCAGTCGTTCCTGCCTGTGCCTGAGCCAAGATCTAGAATCGATTGCCCGCGCTGGATATTCATCTTGTCAACAACCTTCCTGATCAAGCGGGGGTAATATCCTAATGAGAGCACATTCATAAAAAGGTCATAGTGGCGGGCTCCCGTTGGCCCGACCTCTACCTTCGATCTTGGTGACGGCAAAATACACCTTTAGCTAAGCATTGCCACATATTCACTGGCGTACTTCCCGTTCTTAGCGCCCTCAAACATCTCCCCTTTCTTTACCATTTGCAATGCCAAGTACTCGCTAGCAGCCATTGCTGCAGAAGCTCCTTCTGAAGCGGAAGTAATAAGATGTCGGTGGCCGGGAGTGATTTCACCGCAAGCGAATATTCCTTCATTACTGGTTCTCATTTGATTATCGACCTTTACAAATTTTCCCTCCATCTCAATCCCTGCTTCGTGTGCCAGTTTAGTATTCGGCTCCGTTCCCACGCAGATAATCACCCAGTCGATTGCTATCTCCTTCTGCTCAGCAGTTTTATTATTGATCACTACTGCTGCCTCGACCTTATTGTTGCCTCTTATTTCCCTGACCTCGGTGTTGTACCAAATCTCGATACCCTCCTTTTGCAACCTCTTAGTCATAGCAGGATAAGCCCTCAGCGACTCTCTTCGATGAACTAGGATAACTTCACTAGCTTCACTCTTGGCTACTAGTGCACTCTTTGCTGTGCTATTCCCACCGCCTGCCACCAAAACCTTCTTCCCGGAAAATTGGTTGTAATCTCGCTTGGCATAATAGGATACGCCCTTGCCGACAAACTTGTCTTCTCCAGGCACACCCAGCTTCTGCATGGTGCTTGCCTGTGGCCAGGATAATGGCTTTAGCCTGGTACTGATTCGCCTCAGTGGTTACAACCAGGTTCTTGGCGTCAAGCCTCAGTACTTTCTTCTGCTTCAGTTCCGCCCCAATGCCAGTGGGAGGCGGTGAAGTCACTTGCTTCTCCATGTAGCTCACCAGCACTTCGCCGTCGCCAGGCGGGAAACCGGGATAGTTAGCCACAGTGTACGCGATAGCACTCTGTCCACCCACCCAGTTGGCCTCCAGAACTAGGGTATTCCAACCATCGAGTTGGGCAAAGATCGCCGCTGATAACCCAGCAGGGCCAGCTCCAATGATTATCATATCCCTTTCTTCCATGGCATGCCTCCTTTCACTAGTTGGTACGTCATGTATACATCCAGATTAGAGCATCCTGATTGCTTCTAGAGGGCAAGACTCAACACACTTGCCACAATCCTGACAGAAGCCTGGAATGGGATAAGGCAAATCGTAGGGCTCCTCTTGCTTCCAGAGCTTAGTGGGACATTCAAGAACAGCAGCACAGACTCCTTTATCGCATCTCTCTGGGTGGCACTTATCATAGTCCACCGCCACCTTCAGTTTTAGTTCCAGCATGATCTATGATGTGATGACTCTGGTCTTTTCATATTTCCTTACATTTACGGCAATAACCTTCTAAATATAGCTCGACCTTAGTCACAGAGACGTTATTTCTGCGTTCCACCTCTGCTACCAGTTTGCGAATCAGTGGGCTTTCGAACTCGATGACTCGTCCACAGCCTTGGCATATTATATGCTGGTGTTCTCCTGAGCGCTTCATTTCATAGTAGCAGCCAGTCTGCCCTAGATGCCGCTCATCTATCAGGGATTGTTCCTTAAATAAGCGCAGATTGCGGTAAACTGTGGCAAGGCTGATATTAATATTCCTCTCGCTGGCTCGACGATACAGTTCTTTAGCATCTAGGTGTCCTCCCGCCTCTTGCATAACGCTCAAGAGGAGCCTTCTTTGTGGTGTAACCGGCTTGCTTGTTACTTTTATGGTGTTGCGATTGATTTGCATTCTCATCTAATAATATGGGGACCTTCTCACTTTGTCAAGCCGACAACCAATCTTTGAAACCGCGTACAATCTCACCGACTGCCCAAACATGGTCGCCATAAATTTTGCTATCTAAAAGCTTGCATTCGTAGGAAGCATAGGCGTCCTTCAACAAAGGAACGCTGGTTTTTAGCGGCTTCTCTTTTGAGATGTTAAGCTTTTGGAACTTGTCTATCTTTTGTCCTGAACTGCTACCAAGAGAGGCAGCAAAATGAGCTTTTTCAGAAGGGATGAAATTAATGCCGAATTCCTTGATTTGGCTGATAAGCTGGTAGGTAAACCTCTTTGGGGAGATAGAGACGCCGTAAATAGGAGGATTGATGGAGATCGAACTATGCCATGCTGCAGTCATGGCATTGTCTTTCTCTTCAAAGCTAGCAGTAACTATAGCTGCCAATTTAGGATAATGATGACTGAATTTGCCGATGCCTTCTATGGCTGTTTTCTCCATAGGTGGGTCTCCTTCATTTTTCGGAATCATCATAATCCATTTTGGCTGAGAAATTTGAATTTTACTCTAGTACAAGCTAAAATAATTAGCAGTCATTGTTGCAGATTGCTAATTGAATTGCTAGTATAACAGGTTGATTATGCCTATATATAAAAGCCACCAACAATGTCCTTTAGGCGGACAACTAATTCTAAATAGCTTGAAAATTAAGCATGTGATTGTGAAAGGAGAGTGATTATATTGCCTACGTATGAATATCAATGTCCGCAGTGTAAATTTAGATTCGAGATTAAGCTGAAGTTCAGCGATAACAATTCGCCCGTTTTTTGCACTCGCTGCGGAGCCAAAGCAAAGCGGCTATTTTCCCCAGTGCCGATAATTTTTAAGGGTAGTGGATTCTACGTCACTGATAATAGAAGAGGAGAAAAAGAAGCACCCAATAAAGGCAAGGCTAGGACAGGAAACAAAGAGGAATCGAAAGGGGATAGCCGGTGAACTGCCCGGTAGATTTTTAGTCCTTGAACAAAAAATCTTCCACTATACTTAGGTTGGCGGCCAGTTCTGTTGGTGGTTGAGCATATCGACGGGGCACATTGGGGTCTTTTAATCCTGTTCCGGTGATAATACAAACTATTTTCTTATCTGAGAAATTCTGCTTCTTTGCCAGCTTGATGAGTCCCGCTACCGAGGCGGCTGACGCCGGTTCGCCGAAAACGCCTTCCTTGATTGCTAATGATTTATAAGCGTTCAAAATCTCATCGTCGGTCACCAAGTCTATGATGCCGCCAGATTCATCTCTTGCTGCCGTTGCTTTCTCCCAGCTGGCAGGGTTGCCAATGCGGATAGCAGTGGCGATAGTTTTGGGGTATTTAACCGGTTTGCCCTGAACTATGGGTGCGGCGCCAGCAGCTTGAAAGCCCATCATCTTTGGGGTATGGCTTGCCTTGCCAATGCGGTGGTATTCTTTGAATCCCTTCCAGTAAGCGGTTATGTTCCCGGCATTGCCCACAGGAATAAATAGATAATCTGGGGCGTCCTCCAGATCATCGATGATTTCGAACGAAGCTGTTTTCTGACCTTCGATGCGATTTGGATTGAGCGAGTTAACCAGGGTAACGGGGTGTTTTTCGGTGATGGAACGGACTATTTGCAGCGCTTGATCGAAGTTGCCTTTTATGCCTACTATCTGGGCGCCGTAAACAATGGCTTGAGCTAGCTTTCCCATAGCTATTTTCCCTTTAGGGATGACAACGATAGTCCTCATTCCAAAGCGGGTCCCATAGGCAGTCGCTGAAGCACTGGTATTGCCGGTGGAAGCACAAATAATGGTGGAACTGCCACTCTCCGCTGCCTTGGCTACTGCTACCACCATGCCGCGGTCTTTGAATGAACCCGTGGGATTGCATCCTTCCAATTTAAAATAGAGTTCCCCACATCCAAGTTCTTTCTCCAGTGTTCGAGACCTTACCAGGGGGGTGTCTCCCTCGCCAAGTGTGACTATAGGGGTAGCCGGGGTGATAGGCAACAGGTGATGGTATCTAGCGAGAACACCTTGCTTCATTCCTCAACCCTGATAAAGCTACTCACTTCGTTTACCACAGCCACCAATCTTAATTGTTCAACAGCTTTCTGCACTGCGTTCTCCTTTGCCGGGTAGGTCATGATGACTATCTCGGCAGCCTGAGTTGCTCGGTCGCTCTCTTTCTGGATCACTGATGAAATGCTGATGGAGTTATCCCCCAGGACCTTGGAGATTTGGGCTAAGACTCCAGGACGGTCAGCCACATCCAGCCTGAAGTAATACCGTGTCTCCACATCTGCCATTGGCTTGATGATTAGCCCTTGATTTATCATTGTTTCTGGGGTGACAGTTATCCCCAGACGCTTATTTCTAGCTATGGTCAATACATCGGCAACAATAGCACTGGAGGCTCGCATTCCTCCTGCTCCTTCTCCGTAGAAGAGCAATTTGCCAGCAAGGTCTCCTTCTGCTTGAATGGCGTTATAAACACCATCTACTTTAGCCAATTGAGAATCCTTGGGTAGAAAAACAGGGTGCACCCGAGCCTCGATAGTGTTCTCGTATCGCTTAGCGATTGCCAGGAGCTTTATCACATAACCGAATTCCTCAGCATAAAGGAAATCTTCAGCAGCAAGGTGTGAAATTCCCTCATGGTGTATCTCTTGGGGGTCTAGCTTGGTATGGAAAGCTAAGTTAGCCAGGATGGCTAGTTTATAGACCGTATCTATCCCCTCAATGTCATTTGAAGGGTCGGACTCGGCATAACCTAATTCCTGGGCTTGTTTTAAAGCCGCGGGGAAGTCCAGTTTTTCTTGCGCCATTCTGGTCAGGATGTAGTTGGTGGTGCCGTTGAGGATGGCATGGATGGCTGAGATATCATTGGATGCCAGGCCTTGCTGGAAAGAGGAAATAAGCGGTATGCCGCTGCCTACGCTTGCTTCGTAGCGAAGCTCAACGTTGACTTCTTTAGCCAGCGAAAATAGCTCATATCCATGTTTAGCAATTACTTCCTTATTGGCGGTAACCACATGCTTTCCATTGGTGATAGCTTGCCTGATGTATTCTGTAGCGGGATGTTCTCCACCAATAACCTCGATGACTATGTCTATTTGTGGATCGGTCAGAATTTCCTCGGCATTCTGGGTCAGTAATCCAGGTTCAAGTTCTACAGGGCGTTTTTCCGCCACCTTCCTTAATATCAGAGGTCCCCCTGATTGCTCAGCCAGACTATCCTTCTTCTCCAGCAGGGCATGAGCTACGCCACTGCCTACAACTCCAAGACCTAATAAGCCAATGTTTACTTCTTGCTTTGTCTGCATATTTATCTCCCTTTAATAACTTCCGCTACAGCCCAGGCCATCCTCGTGGCATCAAGTTTATTCTCAATAGTGCTATTTTCTCTTTGCTGTCCAAGCCACTCAAAGTAGCGTTTATTTTTTAGCGCTTCCCGGACATCGTCGTCCAGCTCTCGCTGTTGTTTATCTAAAACTTTGACTACCCAATAGCCTCCGTCGGTGTTAACAGTTTCGTCCTTGACCGGTTCACTCACTTCATCGACAGGAAGCTCGAAAGCAACTTCATTGAAGGCGTCACTGAAGTCATTTGTCTCATTCGCCTTGAGCCAGCCAAGCTCACCACCTTTATATTTGCTGCTGTGCTGGGAGTAGTTCTTTGCGAGTTCGCTAAAATTACCTTCTGCATCCGGTTCGATCTTGATTTCCATAGCCTCTTGCTCGCTGCCTAATAGCATGGCACTAACATTTATCCCTTTCTCGGGGTCTTTTTCACTAACCTTTATCAGCCAGTAGCCAACGCTTTTGTTGGTTGAATTGTCGTAGATGGGCTGGCTTATTCCACCGGTGGTAAGATTGAAGGTCTCTGCCATAGTTGGCGACATTAATTCCCGGGGAAGCCAGCCTAGATTGCCATCATACTCCTTGGTCCTGTTATCGTAGGAGAATTCCCTGACCAGCTCGGTGAAATTCTCACCTTTCTCAGCCTGGTCTATCACGTTGTTAGCCACCTGTTCACTTTCCGCGAATATCACCTGGGTGTTTGCCTGTAGCATTTCATCCGGCAACTGAGAATCAAAATATTCTAGAAGTCTTTCCGATAGTAGCGCAGTTTCCACTATGTCGCGATAAACTTTACCATTGGGGAAGTTTTGCTCCGCGACCACTCCTTGTATCTCTTCTTCACTAATTGTTATATTGAGGTCTTTCGCTCCTTGCCTTATTACTTCGGCATCTTCAATATAGCGAGCAACCGCATTGCTGTACTGGTATATGCTGTCTGGTTCAACTTCTTTGGTCTGGGCATCGAGCATGTTTACATAATATCTCATATTGAAGGAAACATTATTTACGGTGATCACTTTCTCATTCAAGCCCTTGATTTCCTCAGCATAATATTCGTAGCTTACATAGCTGACAATGCTAACCAGGAAGATAGCCGCTACCGCTATTATTATGCGACGAATGCGCTTCTGCCGCTGCCATTTTGCCTCCTGGCGTTTTGTAGGGACTCGTATGCCTGTTACCTGCTTTTTGCCCAATAGTCACATCCTCGCTGGTGATTGTTACACTAGCTTTGTTATGATAGCATATTGTTCTGGGCAAGGCGACGGGGTGTAGCGCAGCCTGGTAGCGCACCTGAATGGGGTTCAGGTGGTCGGAGGTTCAAATCCTCTCACCCCGACCATAGATAGGGAAAATGGTGGTTAGACCACCTGAGTCGGCAATAAACAGCCAAGTCCGTAAAATGGATAATGGTTATAGATCTCAAACTTCAGGCTCCACCGGGGACATCTCTCAGATCACTGGTGAAAGGCTATCTCCTCACTCATCAAGCCGGGGAATCAAGCCCCAACACAGTAGAATACTACCGGGGTAATCTTAGACGCTTTCTGCCTTATGGCGAACAGCAGGCTTGGTCCGACGATATTCGTCTTCTTACGAGTGGCATATGTGTGAGTAAAGCAGCATCCGCCTGTGTAAGCAGCAGTGGGACTTGGTCATATGTTAGTAAAATACCGTTCGAATCGATACCAATTGGGGATGATATAGTTCAGATAGATGGGTGACACTCCGAAGAAAGTCAAAAGGCAAGAATCAAAATGCAAAATGACAGAGCAAAAATAAATCAGAAGTCAAAGAGCGAAATGAGGAAGGTTTTTGCTTTTTAAATTGTAATTTTGATTTTTTATCTTTGATTTTTGATGAGTGGGCTAATGCGTCACCAAGCATATGAACGAGTACAACCTCTTGAACTCGTCTCTGGTATAATTAATTATGAGATTGCTTCGGCATTCCATGCCTCGCAATGACAGTAAGAGGAGTCATCGTGAGCCCCCTCCCAAACGTCATTGCGAGCAAAGCGAAGCAATCTCGCAAAAGTCTCCTCTCCCTTGACGGGAGAGGATTAAGATGAGGGTGGAAGGATTATGCGGAGTTCTGCGGTTAACTACAGGAGGTTGAGATGAAAGATAACACGAAAAAGCAGCTTATTGAAGATACAGAATCACTGCGCAAGCGAGTAGCTGAGCTAGAACTGGAAAAAACCGCGCGCGAGCGGGTGGAAGAGGATTGGCGCAATTCGTTCAACTCTTTAGAAGACATCGTGCTAATAGTTGACAATGACTACAACATAGAAAACATGAATGATGAAGGACTCGCTCTTCTTAAGAAGAGCAGGGATGAAGTCATCGGGAGAAAGTGCTACAAAGTCATTAACGGTGCAGATAGTCTCCCCGAATATTGTCCTTGCAGGCAATCATCAAGAACCAAAAAGGCAGCATCAATCGACCGGTATGAAAGGAGATTAGGCAGGTATTTTTCTATAAAAAGCTCCCCGATAGTTGATGAAAATGGGGAGATAATGAAATTCGTTGACCTTAGGCGTGACATCACGGAGCGAAAGTGGCTGGAGAAGGAGTTGAGACAAAGCGAGCAAAAGTATAGAGCTTTCTTAGATGATTGGGGTGATGTTACCTACGAAGCAGACTTACAGGGCAATATGACTTATGCGAACAAAGCTGCTGAAAGGATAACCGCCATACCTTTAGAAGATATTGTAGGGAAATCATTCCTCTCTTTGTTTGCTGAAGAGAGCCAAGAAACAGCTCTTGACGTATATCGGCGAACATTGAAGGGGAAAAAACCAGAATACGAATTGACCCTTCGCAATGGAAAAATCTTGCACTTTAGGAATAAGCCACTGAGAAACAAATACGGAAAGATAGTTGGCCTTTTTGGTATTGCCAGGGATATCACCCAGCGGAAGAAGGCAGAAGAGGCTTTAAGAGAATCAGAAGAAAGGCTACGTTCCCTATTAGAAAATATTCCTGATTTTGTTATCACTGTAGACCATAATCACAAGATCTTAATGATTAATCGTGGTATTCCAGGAATTATTACAGTGGAACAGGCAATAGGAACGGAAGTGTACAACTATGTAGAACCTGCACATCATGAAATTATGAGGGAGTCTTTGGAAAAAGTTTTTCAAACAGGAATGCCTGAAAGATATGAAGTCCTCGGGACGGGACCTGAAGGACCAGATACTGCATGGTATGAGACTCGTGTTTCCCCAAATAAGCTGGATGGGCAGGTTATTTCGGTAACATTGATTAGCTCAGACATTACTAAGCGCAAGCAGGCGGAGGAAGAATTGGTTCGCCTATCTAGCGCTGTAAAGATGTCCACAGATAGTATTGTAATCAGTGACCTTGATGGAAAAATCATAGATGTAAATGAAGCTACCCTGAAAATGTACGGCACCGACGACAAAAGGGACTTGATTGGAAAAGATTCCTTTGAGCTTATCGCTCCTGAAGAACGAGAAAAAGCGTTAGCGGGCACGAAAGAGGTGCTGGAAAAGGGATACGTCAAGAGTCGAGAGTATCACATTATCACCAAAGGCGGCGGTAGGGTTCCTGTGGAGATGAGCGTAGCCATCATGAAAGAGGCGGATGGCAAACCGATAGGATTTGTAGCTGTGAGCAGAGACATCACCGAGCGCAAGCAGGCAGAAGAAGAGCTAGAGTCTGGGAAGAAGAAACTGGAAAGCTATATTGAGAGTATGGTTGATGGAGTTGTGCTTAGTGACCTCGAAGGCACTACTGTTGACATAAATAAGGCTTGTTTGGAACTACTGGGGTACAAGAGAAAGGAAGATGTAGTAGGTCGGCCAGGATTTATTCGAACAATACTCAAGAAAGATATGCCCAAAATAGGTGCACTATTAGAAGAGATAATAAAAAAGGGTTGTGTAAGGGATAAGGAAATTACTGTACTAGCTCAAGACAGAAGAGAAATCCCAATCCTGTTCAGTGCTACTTTAATAAAAGATGCAGAAGGCAAACCAACAAGCATTTTTACTATTTTTAAAGACATCACCGAGCAGAAGAAGGCAGAGGAAGAGCTTGAGTTCAGAGCCGAGCTCCTGAATGGCGCTACTGACTCGATCCTTGTCAGTGACCTTGATGGAAATTTGCTCTATGTTAATGAAGAAGCTTGCAGGTCGCGAGGCTACAGTAAAGAAGAAATGCTAGGAATGAACATCAACCAACTGGCTGTTTCCAAGTATGCCAAGCTTATAAAGTCGAGAATACAAGAGTTGATGCAAAAAGGAGAAATAAAAATTGACAACGCTCACTATCGTAAAGACGGTTCTGTAATACCATTGGAGGCTTATATTAGAGTTATTGAAGTGGGTGGTAAAAAGCTTCTCATGAGTGTTGCCCGGGATATCACCGAGCGCAAGAAGGCAGAGGAAAAGATAGAGCATCTCAACTTTGTCATCCATGGTTGTGATGCAAGAGAAGCTTCTATGTAAATCCAAGCTTGCGCCAAGCATCGCTGCACCTCCTTGGCGCTATTATGTCTCCAAAGGTCAGCATTTTCATGACATCATTTTGTATAGTCCACAACATCAAGAAAATCTACGCCAAAACTCTGGCAAAATGGGGTGAGCTGGATAGGTTGACGCAAGAATTAGCGACCACGTAGAATAGCGCCTAAATAAGTGGGGTATTCTTCCGACCAGGAAGTAGTAGTTTGCGGAAGAAGAAAAACTGAGGTTACCGGGTGATCTGGTGGTAGCCAAAGTGAGAAAAGAGATTCCAGATCGCTTTGAACTGTTATTGAAAATGTCTTTGTATGGCTGTGATACCTGGGTAGCAATGAAGGATATTACCGAAACCGGGACGGTTATCCTTGCCAAAAACAGCGACCGGCTCCTTGATGATTGTCAACCTCTGGTCTATCAGCCGAAGAAGACCTGGCCAGAAGGGAATACGCTTAAACTTGAATATAGAGAAATTTCTCAGACAGAAGTCACTTATGCTACTCTTGGCTCAAGACCTTACTGGTGTTGGGGCTATGAAGAAGGTGTCAATGAATATGGTGTTGCGGCGGGCAATGAGGCGGTTTATACAAAATCCCTTAAGGAACTCAAGGCAGCAGAAAAGAAAGGGGCAAGAGAAGAATTAGGACTTCTGGGAATGGACCTGCTCCGGCTCGGTTTGGAAAGAGGGAAAACAGCTCACGAGGTCCTGGAGGTAATAACCAATCTTGTCGCCGAATATGGACAGTGGGGTGCGGGATTTCCGGGGGTAAGCCATTACAAAGGGAGTTATGACAATTCTTTTCTCATTACGGATGCAAAAGAAGCCTGGATTTTAGAAACTGTTGGCCGCCGCTGGATAGCAAGAAAAATAGACTATGGATATGGTGCTATCTCAAATGGACTGGGTATTGGAACCAAATGGGATTTGGCAAGCGCTGATATTATAGACTATGCGCTAGAAAAGGGTTGGTGTTCCACGGCAAGAAAAGAATCATTTAACTTTGCGCAGGCTTACGGTGATCGAAAAGAAAGGTTGCTCAATCTTGCCGGCTGGCGAGCTAAAAAAACTGCCGGGTTACTTGGGAAAAAGACAGAAATTTCTTTTACCTCGATGATGCAAATAGCAAAGGTGCATTTCCCGCCTATCTGTATGCATAAATTGCCTTCGGGGGCAGGCTCGGTAAGAACAGCCAGTTCGGTCATCGCCATTCTTCCGGACTCCGACGATAAGTTAGTTCAATTCTGGTGGACGCCTGGTCCTCCTTGCCGTGGTATTTATGTTCCCTTCTTCATTGACGGGAATAAGATTCCGGAAATTGTTTCGCGGGCAGGGAAAGCGGGTAAAAGCGTTACCCCGGCGCCAGATGCAAAAAAAGATGAATTCTCTGATGAGTCCTACTGGTGGCTCTTGCGGAAACTTTTTGACAACGCTAAAAGAAAAAAGGAAACGCGAAAAACTTTTGCCCATATGCAGGGAAAATGGCTAAATGAAGTTGGGGATATTGAGAAAGAAGCCATTAGCTTGAAAAAAAATGGGAAAAAGGAAGAGTGTGCAGACATCTTGAGTAATTTCACTTCGAGATGCATAACTGAGGTTTTAGCTATTATTTAGCTACGGATTTACACCGAAAGTTCGAGAAAACTCGGACGCAGATACATGCCTGTTAAGGACGCCGAGGTCCTTCGAGGTCTGAGGCGCAGATTTACCTGATTCATATTTTCAAAAATAATAAAAAAGGGTCTGCGCTTTTCTGTGAAAATCTGCATGCTAAAAAACTTCTGTGTTTATCCGTCTTAATCCGTGGCTGAAAGAGTTTTTGTGTTATTCTGTAGCTAAAATGAAGATTATTGTTGCGCCGAATGCTTTTAAGGAAACTCTCTCCGCGGTAGAAGTGGCTGACTGCATAGAGCAGGGAATTAGAAAAATCTGGCCGGAAACCGCCATAGAAAAATTTCCCCTGGCCGATGGAGGAGATGGGACGGTTGATGCTCTTGTTTCCGCTATGGGTGGAAAGATAATCGCTAGAAAGGTGACCGGTCCGCTTGGCAAGAAAGTGCGGGCGGAAATTGGGTTACTGGGCGACGAAATGACTGTGGTTGTTGAGATGGCCTCTGCTTCTGGCTTACGGCTGGTTCCACTGGAAAAACGCAATCCGCTGAGAACTACCACTTATGGAACTGGAGAATTAATTAAGGCTTGCCTGGATAGAGGAGCAAAAGAAATTATTGTCGGAGTTGGCGGGAGTGCAACTGTGGATGGCGGAGCCGGGATGGCGACGGCTCTTGGGGCAAAACTACTGGATAAGTTTGGCAAGCCTATTGAATTAGGAGGAGAGGGACTAAAAAATTTATTTCGCATTGATTGCAGCCAGCTGGATTCCCGGATAAAGCGCACCAAATTCATCGTTGCCGCGGATGTGGATAATCCTCTGCTTGGCGAACGGGGAGCCGCCCGGATATATGCAGCGCAGAAAGGAGCAACCCCGAAGATGGTGGGAGAATTAGAGAAATATTTAACCAATTTTGCCCGAGTTATAGAGAAAGACATTGAGGTTGGGGTAGCTAATGTGCCTGGGGCTGGAGCCGCCGGTGGCCTGGGTGCCGGCTCGGTAGCATTCCTGAATGCTCGGATAAAACAGGGTGTTGACATTGTTATCAAGGCTTGGGGGTTGAGGGAGAAAATGAAAAACGCTGATTTAGTTTTTACTGGCGAAGGGAGTATTGACCGCCAGACTCTTTATGGAAAAGTTCCTTTCGGCGTGGCTAAAATTGCCAAAAAGTATGGGGTGCCGGTGATTGCCATTGCCGGTAATGTGGAAGACGGTGCCTACATGCTTTCGAAATATGGAATTGAGGCAATTTTCAGCACCACTCCCCGGATAATGACTCTTGCCGAGATTCGCAAGAACCCTGGTCAGTTAATTACAAATACAGTTGAACAGATTATGCGCATTTATTGTCTGCGCAAAGAGGATTGCTGAAAAAGCATCCCCGAGGGTTGCCTCTCATCCCCAGCTTTCGCAAAGGACTTCTCAGCGGCTAACTCAAACTGAAGCAATACACCGGTAGGGCTGAAAAGAGTTGCCCACCGAGACACACACGCCCAGCTTCGTCACACCAGGCGGACAGGTAGTATTAAGCCATTTGTAGGCAGCCAACAAGCAGCCATTTTGCGCAGGTAGCAAATTACGAACAAAAGACATAGGCGAGATACGTTGACCACCAGGTGCTAGGGCGGTGTAACCATTTACCGAAAGGAGACGAGCGGTCTCCGCTTTTTCTTCGAGCTAAATGAGGTTCAGGTGGTCGGAGGTTCAAATCCTCTCGCCCCGACCATAGATAGGAGAAACGGTGGCCAGTTTTACACATCACGATTAGCTCTCCAGTCGGCACACCAACCTTGAGAGGATGCGAACCATGTAGAGATGGCAGGCTTGCACCAAGCCCGGCAGCATTATATCTATGCTGATACAGAGCTCTCACTCATCTATCTGAACTAGATCATTACCTCTCAATCTTGAAATCCCGGTTTTCGGATAGCCTTTAAAACTTGAGCTGTAGCCGAAACCGGTGTTGATTTTATCTCGGTGGGCGCTATTACCCACTCAGCCAAAGCACTGGATATCAGCCTGGAGTTGGAGATGGGTGGTAAATAACCTTAGGGCTCTTTAACCTCAAAAGATAGGCTTGAAGCGGCTTGCGATAACTTTCTGGCATAAGCATGCACTGGTGTAGTGATAATGCTTTTTGCAGGTCCCTGTTCTACAATCCTACCATCCTTCATTACCGCTATCCTATCGCTGATTTTTCTTGCTACAGCAATATCGTGGGTGATAAAAAGCAAGCTTAAACCTCGTTGCTCCTGTAGATTAAGCAACAACTTCAAAATCTTGGCTTGTAGGCTTGAATCCAAAAAGGCAGTAGGCTCATCAGCAATGAGCAATCTTGGATCTAAAACTAAAGCCCGAGCGATAGCCACTCTTTGCATTTCCCCGCCACTTAATTGATGAGGATACTTGCTTAAGAAAGCTTCGGTCTCGGGCAGCTCAACTTCTCTCAAGACCTGTCTGGCCTTGCTATTTCGCTCCTCTTTTGTCCCAATTTCTTGAATATCCAGTGGCTCTCTCACTAACTCTAGCGCGGAGAGGCGGTGGCTCAATGATTCTCCGGGGTTTTGGAAGATCATCTGCACCTGATGGTAGAAATCTTTTCCTCTATTATTGACTCGACTATCTTCGAGATAAACTTCGCCTTCGGTAGGCTTAGCTAAGCCCATAATTAACTTGGCTAAGGTAGTTTTACCTGAACCGCTTTCTCCTACTAAAGCCAGTGTTTCAGCCCCCTCAATGGTTATATTAACTGAATCTACAGCCAAAAGTGAGCCAAAATGTTTGGTCAGGTTCTTTGTTGATAGCAAAGGAATAATACCTCCTCGATGGCAAGCAATATATCTTCCCTGAATCAACATTAGAGGAGGTATCTTCTCTCGGCAGATTTCTATAGCTTGAGTGCAGCGAGGGTGGAAAGGGCAACCGCTCACTGAGCGGTTCATCACGCCTTTTATCCCCTGTAGATCTTTTCCTGTACTCATATCGGGATAAGATCGAATCAGCCCCCGAGTATAAGGGTGTCGGGGGCGGGAAAGAACTTCACCCATTAGACCAAGCTCTACAATTCTCCCTGAATAGATGATGGCAATATTATCGGCAAGTTTGGCTGCGGTAGAGATATCATGAGTCATTACAATAAGGCTGCGATCTTGACTGATAGCCTTGAGTAATTCTATTACCTCAGCTCGAGCTGGAGCATCCAAGGAAGATACCGGCTCGTCAAGAATTAAGAGTTTAGGTTGGTTGGCCAAAGCCATAGCGATTAATACCCTCTGTTGTTCTCCCCCACTCAATTGGTGGGGATAGGCAGAAAACCGGCTTTTCGGGATTCCAAGATCACTTAGTAATCCTGATGCTTGCTCCCTGGCCTCTCGTCGATTTTTCGATTGGTGCTCTAATACAGGCTCAGCCACTTGGTCCAGAATGGTGTAAACTGGGTTTAGCGTATTATTGGCATTTTGAGGCGCCAAGGCTATCTGATTGCCTCTCAACCCTCTCATCGCCTCTTCAGAAAGGGAAAGCAACTCCAGACCGTTAAAGAAGATTTTCCCTTTGACGTTGCCATTGACCAGCCGCATTAGGCTCAAAGCAAGAGTAGTCTTACCGGCGCCAGACTCGCCAATAATAGCCAAAGACTCCCCGTCTTTGACCTCAAGGTCAATCCCATTGAGGATTTCTTCCCAGGCATAACTTACTTTTAGGTTCTCTAGCTTAAGCAATTGCTTCACTCTCCAATCTCGGATCCAGAGCTCCTTCCAGAGTATGGCCAATGAAGGTAACTGAAAGGATTGTTAGGGACAGAGCTATTCCGGGAGGAAGCAACCACCATTGCCATACATCAAGGTAACAGAAGTCAAGAGCCTCGCGCATCATCATCCCCCAACTAATTGTTGTTGGGTCAGCTATGCCAAGAAAAGCCAGCCCAGCTTCCATGAAAATAGCCCTCCTTATGCCATAAATGAATTCTACCAACAAAATAGGGCCGAGGTCGGGCAAGATATGGCGGAATGTCAGATATACATTACTTGCTCCAAAAGACTGAGCTGCTGAAATATGCCCCATCTCTTTTAAGGAAAGAGCTTGGGCTCTTATGATTCTCGCTCCACCCTGCCAACCTAACAGAGAGAGGAGCAAAATCAGCACCCAGAGGCTGGGCTTTACATAAGCTGCCACCAGAATAATGATGACAATGATCGGGATAATAATGAAAGCGTCAACAATCCTCATAGTTATCCTGTCATATAAGCCGCCTATCAGCGCTGTCGAAGCGCCGATAGTAACGCTCAAGATGGTGGCCAGAAGAGCCACCGAGAAACCAACCAATAAAGAAGTCCTGGCACCGTAGAGGACCTGGCTCAGGATATCCTGCCCTACATGATTTGTCCCCAGCCAATGGCTAAAAGAAGGAGGCTCAAAGGCGAAAGGAGTTTGCATATTTGGGGAGTAAGATGCTAACAGGGGAGCAAATAGAGCAATAGTTAGCATCAGCAGAAGTATGGCTATCCCAAACTTAGCAGAATTATGTTGTTTTACTTCTTCTCTAAGATTAATGTGCATAACGGATCCTCGGATCAATCTTGGAATAGCTTAAATCAACCAGGAAGTTAGCTATCAGGACAAAGACAGCCACAATCAAAAGCACCCCTTGAAGAACGGGATAATCTCGGGCTAGCAGGGCTTCATAGGTCAGATATCCCAATCCTGGGTAAGCAAAAACAATCTCTACGAAAAGCACCCCGGTGACCATCCTTCCTAACTGTATTCCCGTCCTGGTAATTACCGGGAGCAAGGCATTTCTACCGGCATGTCGATATCTCATTACCAAGTTGGATAGTCCCTTAGCTCTCGCCGTGAGCATGTAAGGTTCCTTAAGGACAGTAACCATAGTATTTCTGGTCAGCAGATAGCTTACTCCAACATGGCATAAAATTAAGGCAGTCACTGGTAAGAAGAGATGATGGAGAACATCCAGCACCAATGCAGCTCCGGTAAAGCCTGAATAAGGGGTAATTGCGCCTGATAAGGGGAAAATCGCCCATGTCACCCCAAATCCGATAAGGAGCAAAATCCCCAGAAAGAAATCGGGAAAGCCCCCGAGCACCATAAGTCCAGTGAGGAGAGATTTATCTTGCAAGCTGCTTCGCCTCCAGCCTGACTCAATACCCAGAATAATACCCCCAAAAGTGGAAATGATTAGCGTGGTGCCGACCAGAAGCAATGTCCAGGGAAGCCGTCCCAGAATTACCTCTAGGGCGGGTGCATTATAGTAGTAAGAGTAGCCCAGGTCGCCGGTAAATAGTGTTGAGAGATAAGCAGCAAACTGCTGCCACCATGGTTGGTCAAGGGCAAAACGCTCCACCAGTTCGGCCTTAAGTGCTGGTGTCATCTGCACCAAAGCCTCCTCGCCATAGATTGCCATCAGCGGGTCACCAGGCATCATCCTGGGCAACAGGAAGTTAAGCGTCAGTATGATGAACATAGCTATGAGATATAGCGCAAGATTTCGAATACTGAACATAGATTTGGTTTCCTCTACTTCCGGCTATCCGATGTTCTACATCGGCTTATATTGCATAAAAGCAAGCTTGTTCAATGGAATGGGAATACCAAAGGCAATACCATTGTTTGTATAGAACAGCTCCACGCTGCCATCATGAGCCCAGTACCAATTGGGGTAGTAGAGGGTAAGAGCGGGTAAGTCTTCAGCGTATAGCTCCTGGATTTGACGCACTATATTCACCCTTTTCCCCTGGTCCATCTCTGTAATTTGATTCTCCAGCAGTTCATTCAATGTCTCATTTGCATAATACCGGGCGCTGTTGAAGCCCTCACCGGTAATCATTTTGTTTAATATGGAGGGTTCATAGAGCCCGCCATGACCATATATAGCGAGATCAAACTGCCAAGCGAGCACCTTGGCGTCGACTGTCTTATCTTCCATAGTCCTGAAATCGATCTTTATCCCGACTGTTTCCAGTTGCTGCTTGACAAATTGTCCCACTTCCTTGAAACTAGCTATAGTTACCAACTTCAGTGCAAGCTCCGTGCCATCCTTGGTGAAATAGCTGTTTTCTAGCCTGTATCCTAATTCCTCCAGAACTTGCTGTGCCTTGGCTGGGTCATACTCATACTGTGGAGTGCCGGGGTTATACCAGTCACTGGTCGGAGGTATCATACCCGGGCTACCAGCTAGGGCATGACCCCTCTGAGTAATTTGCACCAGGGCTTCCCGATCTATAGCATAGGCCAGCGCCTGCCGGAACTTCTTGGAAGATAAAGGCTCTTTCTCATGGTTTATGAGCATCTTGGCATTCCAGGCATAGGGAGCCGTAATTATAGTAAGCCCCGCCTCTTCCATCGCGGAGATAACTTCAGGTGGTACGTCACCAGCATCTATCGAACCTCCCTTTAGTGCCGCAGGAATCATTTCCTTACTTATCTTCACGAACTTGAGTTCATCCACAGCAGGCTTGCCCAGGTAATAATCAGAATAAGCTTTGTAGAGATAGCTGCCATGCTCCTTGCTGTAGTCTGCCAATTTGTAGGGGCCAGTTCCAATTACGGCTTCTTTAGCTACAAATTTCTCAGGTTCTTCAATACCTTCCCAGATATGCTTTGGCAATATGGGCAGAGTTCCGGCGACGTCCTGGAAGAATGGAGCGTAAGGCTTGCTTAGATAAAGTTTTACTGTGTATTCATCAATTGCTTCAGCCGATGTGACGATGCTACTATCCACCCACTGGAATGGATGCTCCTTGGTATAGTTGAATGTAAATACCACATCCTCGGCGGTAAACTCAACGCCATCGTGCCATGTCACATCACCGCGTAGCTTGAAAATATAAGCATTCTCTGCTGATATATACTCCCACTCCTTGGCCAAGGCAGGTATGAACTCGGAGGCATCTTTCCAGACCAGGGTATCAAAGAGGAAGCTCATCCTTACATATCCCGGACCTCTTGCATAGTGGGTGTAAGGTGAAGGATAGCCCCAATCACCGGTATCGTCAGCTATAGTATAGGAAACGAGCTCCAGTGGTTGCCCTGTTTTGCTGCAAGCTGTAACCAATAGGCAGCATGCTAAGGCTAACGTTAGTAGGGCAAGTGACACTTTCAGAGGAGATATTCGAGTTTTCAAACGAGGTATCTTGTATCTTACTTGGAACAACTTAATCCACCTTTCTGGCTAAGGATATGCCATCCCCGGCCATCTGATAGTATTCCTGGCCTGAGCATGGGATACAGACGGGCTTGTTGTCTCTTATACGGGCCCGTGGCTCCATAGTATTCTCCCCGCACACGGAGCACTTAACACTGGCAAAAATTCGAGCGTAGGCAGGAACGTCAACAGTTATTCTCTTGATGTCAAGAACCTCTTCATCAGGAAGATCCAGAACCCTGAAAGATAGCTCTTTCCACAGTTCTCTAAGCTGTTCCCGGTCGACCTCAGTACCACGACGCTCCACGGCCACTCTTTCAAATAGCTGCGTAGCCTCGGGAGTACGCTCCTCCATCACCCGGTCAGGCCTCACTGATATTCTCACCGCCTCTCCGTTCCTTTTAGCTAGAGTGAACGCAGTCTTCCCATAGTCCCGGTAGATCAAGGCATTGTTTCCAAAGCTACATCCGGTAACGTATTGAATGCCATCGCTGAAACAGTTATTGGTTTCGGTGATGGCGATTATTTCCTCCATGCCGGTTGAACTGACACCTAGTTCCTTCACCGCTCGAACAGCCGCCTTTACCCCGATAGCCAAAAAGGGGCAAAAGTGCCCATGCAATTCCCCCGCCTTTCTTAGCAACTTTAATAAATCCCCTTCCTTTATACTCTTCTCAATCGCATGTCTTGGATTTTGCCAAAAACTATTTTCCATGTCACTTTCAGCCTTCTTTGAGATTACATGCATTTGCAATTAATTGCAGTCAACCCCAAAAAATTATTCCTTTTCTAATTCCACCCTGGACTTCACGAAATCAACCTGGCGCACCTTGCCCTGAAAAACTTTCCTTTCCCCAAACAGGGTCTCTATTTCCACACGATTGCCATCAATAGTCATATATGCGATATCTTCTATGATAGGGTCACCGTCTTCTGTAACTTCGTAAACTTTGGCTAGACACATCTTAATCTCCCTCCTTGTTCTTCGCTAATACCTGTCGTGCTTTCTCCAGGTTGTTGGAAGCTGCAGCCATTCTGCCAGCTGCTTCTTGTAGCTGTTGCGCTACCTCCTTGGATAAGAAGGCAACCTTATCAGCCCATTCGCGAAACTCCTGCTCATGTTCACGATTGTGCTCAATCCAATAATCGAGCAAAATGTGCAATCTTCCCTGAATGTCACTCATAGCTAATATCGCCCTCTTTTCTTACGACAATCACCGCACTCCCCGGGAATGGCTAAGTGCCTCAGATCGGCTTCAAAATCGTAATCTCGAAGCAAGGTACCTTTTAGCGGGTTTAGCATAGATTCGTTTAAATCAATTGTCTTGCCGCAGGTGCGACAGACCAGATGATGGTGGTGTCCCTTTTCAGCAACATGATAGCGAACCCGCCCTTCTCCAAAGTCGGTTTCAGTGACTAAATTTAACCTTTTCATTAGCTCCAGAGTTCGGTAAACGGTGGAAATATTGCTGTAAGGATAACGAGCATGCAGTTGCTCGAAAATTTCCTCAGCGCTAATGTGGTTATTGGCATTATGGAGAGCTTCACTGACCAGCATGCGCTGTGGAGTTAAGCGGTAGCCTTTCTCTCGTAGAACTTTATCGCAGCTCATACAAAATGGAATAGTAACATACTGTCAAGATTTATTGCAACAGGTTGCAATAAATGGCATGTATCAAGAGTCGGTATATATAAGAATCCGAAACAGCCAACATCAGCTATGCCTCAATATCTCCACGAGCTAGTGCGCGTAGTACTCTGGGCCAGGGCGATTTGACATCAGCTTAGATGAAGGCTTACAATGTGCAGGTTGTGATCAGAAAAAGGATGGATATGCCGATTTGGTTATCCGTCCTTCTTCTATTTCTGCCAGATTTATCCATTTAGTATTTGGAGACTATTGATGCTGGCTTCTTAAGGGGACATTGACGAGGGATGTAATTCTACCAAGGTTTTAACAATGCTTGATGAACCAATCCGAGTATCAAAACTCGATCCAAATTTTAAGCTCGAGGTAATAGCCCATGAGGCTGCTCGTGATATAACTGCCTGTTTTTCATGCGGAACCTGCACAGCGGGATGCCCTATCCACGAGGCATATCCAGAGTATGATCCGAGGAAGATGGCTAGGATGGTAAATCTTGGGATGAGGGAAAGAGTGTTAAGCAGTCCTTATATCTGGTATTGCGCTACCTGCCATAATTGTGAACAACGCTGCCCGCAGAATGTGAAGTTCTTCAGTGTACTAAATGTCTTAAAGAATATGGCGGCAAAGGAGGGATATGCTCCTCCCTCCTGGGTTAATCAGACAAAGCAGGTTATGAAAACAGGAATAGTATTTGCCACGGAGGAAGCATGGGTTAAAAAAAGGGAGGAACTTTCTCTCCGTCCGCTGAAGGGTGATGGAAAAGAGGCGGCAAAATTAATCCAATTAACCGATGTTGATAAGATTGAACCGAGAGCACAATCATGATGAGCAGGTATGCTATATTTTTGGGTTGCACTACTCCTACAAGGGTTCCTCAATACGAACTCTCCACCAGGTGGATTTGTAAACGTTTGGGGATTGAGCTAATTGACATTGAAGATTTCGTCTGTTGTGGTTCCAATCAGATAAACATAAGCATGGAAGCTGGCCTTCTATTGTCAGCAATGAATCTGGCCTATGCTGAAGCCCGGGATTTAGACATTGTTGCCCTCTGTGCTGCCTGTGCTGGTGTCCTGACAGAAGCAGCGGAAGAACTAAAAACGCAAGCGGTAAGAGACAGGATAAATAAACAATTATCAACTATAGGTCTGGAATACAATGGGAAAACCCAGGTGAAACACGTTTCAAGAGTTATCTATGAAGATATAGGTTTGGATAAAATAAGGAAAGAGGCGAAAAGAGATTTATCAAGACTTCAAGTAGCGCCTCATTATGGTTGTCATTATCTGAAACCAGGATGCATGTCTGAAGGATTCGATGAACCAGATAACCCAAAAACTCTCCACGAACTAATCTCGGCAACCGGGGCCTCTTCTATTGAGTATGAGACTCTTGATTTGTGCTGCGGAGGGAAAACTTTCCCCAATTCTCAGGATTTGGCTCATTCCTTGATAGCAAGAAAGCTTGACAACTTAGAAGGCAAAGAGGTGGACTGCATGGTTCTTCAATGTCAGACCTGTTATCTTATGTACGCAGCTCAGCAGAAGAAGGTATCGGAAAAGTTTGGCAAGCAATATAACATGCCCGTTCTTCTTTATCCTCAACTCCTTGGTCTTGCCATAGGCGCAGACCCAGTAGCTGACCTTGGCCTTAACTTGAATACGCCTTCAGTCGATAAACTGCTGGCTAAAATTGGGAACGATTTATAAGAAACTAGATGATGGGAAATGGATACCAAATCAGAAATTAAGAAAGTAGGCGCTGTCCTGGTTTTAGGGGGAGGAGTAGGTGGGATACAGGCAGCCCTTGATTTGGCAGAGTCGGGATTTCTTGTCTACTTAGTGGAGTCATCACCCGCCATTGGAGGGGTAATGGCCCAATTAGACAAGACCTTCCCCACCAATGACTGTTCGATGTGCATTCTGTCCCCCAAGCTTGTGGAATGTGGAAGGCATCGGAATATCGAACTCATAACCTATTCAGACCTGGTAGACGTCGAAGGGGAACTGGGGAGGTTTAAGGTTTCGGTCAGGAAGCGGGCAAGGTCGGTGAATGAAGCGCTATGCACCGGCTGTGGGATCTGCCAAGAGAAGTGTCCCTGGAAAGTGGATAGCGAGTTCGACGTGGCCATGGGCAAGAGAAAAGCTATCTATGTTCCGTATGCCCAGGCGGTGCCAAATATCCCCGTTATAGACCGGGAACACTGTGTCTACTTCGAAAAAGGCACCTGTCGAGCCTGTGAAAAATTCTGCACTGCTCATGCTATTGATTTTGAGCAAGAGGACGAAATTGTCGAACTAGAGGTAGGATCAATTATCTTAGCCCCTGGTTTTGATGAATTTGAAGCCCAGTTGAAGCCTGAATATGGCTATGGCAGATTTCCTAATGTAGTCACTAGCATTCAGTTTGAGCGAATGCTCTGTGCCTCCGGGCCATTCCAGGGTCACCTTCAAAGACCTTCGGATGGGAAAGAGCCCAAATCGATAGCCTTCATTCAATGTGTCGGCTCCCGAGATTTATCCTGCGGCAGGCCCTATTGCTCCTCGGTCTGCTGCACCTACGCAATTAAAGAGGCGATAATAGCCAGAGAGCACGCCGGGGATGTAAAGCCTACTATCTTCTATATTGATATGCGCACTTATGGAAAGGATTTTGATAAATACCTGGAGCGGGCAAAAGCAGAGTATGGGGTAAGACTTGTCCGCTCTGGAGTCTCAGAAGTGCAACAGGACTTCGAGACTGAAAACCTGATGATAAAGTATGAATCTGAAGATGGTGGGTTATTTACCGAGGAATTCGATTTGGTGGTTCTCTCTGTAGGTTTGGGTCCTCCCAAGCAGGCAGTGGAGCTGGCAAATAGATTGGGAATTGAGCTCAATGAGTATGATTTTGCCAGGACGGATCCGTTCAAGCCAACCGAAACCTCTCGGCCCGGCATATTCGTCTGTGGAGCCTTTAGTGGGCCTAAGGATATTCCAGAGACGGTGACCCAGGCCAGCGGAGCTGTGGCTTGTGCTGAAAGTATGCTCTCCTCTGCAAGGGGCAGCCTGGTAACGGAAAGGGAACTCCCTCCGGAAATCGATGTCACTGGCCAGGAGCCAAGAATTGGTGCCTTTATCTGCCATTGTGGAATAAATATCGGTGGATATGTAGATGTTCCTCAAGTAGTTGAATATGCCAAAAGTCTCCCTGGTGTCGTCTATGCAGCGGATAATCTCTATACCTGCTCCCAGGACACTCAGGAGCAAATAAAGGCAATGATAAAGGAACATAACCTTAATCGGGTAGTGGTTGCCTCCTGCACCCCAAGAACTCATGAGCCTTTATTTCAGGAAACAATCAGAGAAGCCGGGCTAAATCGTTACCTGTTTGAAATGGCCAATATACGTGATCAATGTTCATGGGTTCATATGAATGAGAAAGAGGCAGCGACGCAAAAAGCAAAAGACTTGGTTAGCATGGCGGTGGCTAAGGCTCAGTTGTTTAAGCCGCTGAAGGAATTGACTGTTGGTGTGGTGAATAAAGGACTCATCATTGGTGGTGGGATAGCTGGTATGACAGCAGCTTTAGAATTGGCAAATCAGGGGTTTGAATGCTTCCTCCTGGAGAGAAAAGGAGAACTTGGAGGGAATTTACGGAAAGTTTACCATACCCTGGAAGGAGGAGATGTCCAGGGGCTTCTGGAAAACACGATACAGAAGATAAAGGAGAATGAGCTCATACATGTATTTACCAATGTTGAGATTGAAGGAATCGATGGATTTGTGGGAAATTTCAAAACTACTGTAAAGAGTGATGGGCAGGAGTATACGCTGGAACATGGTGCTATCATTGTTGCTTCTGGAGGGGAGGAATATAAACCCACTGAATATCTATATGGCCAGCATGACCGGGCTCTCACGCAACTGGAGTTAGAACAGAAGCTTGCTGCCCACTCCTTAAAATTTGAACACCTCAATAACGTAGTGATGATTCAGTGTGTAGGCTCGAGAGATGGTGAAAGACCTTATTGCAGTCGAATATGCTGTAGCCAGGCTATCAAAAATGCCCTGAAGATAAAAGAGGAAAATCCGGAGGCAAATATATACATCCTTTATAGGGACATAAGAACTTACGGTTTTAAGGAGGAATTTTACCGCAAAGCAAGGTTAAAGGGAATTACTTTCATTAGATATGATGAAGGTCATGAACCCCAGGTAAGTGTTGAAAATGGCAGATTAAAGGTCGAGGTTTTGGATCCAATACTTATGGAGAGGCTGGTCATTGATGCCGATTTATTGGTATTGAGTGTAGGGGTTATTCCCTCGAGTGGAAGAGAGGAGCTTTCCAAGATGTTAAAGGTGCCACTTAATGAAGATGGTTTTTTCTTGGAAGCACATGTAAAGCTGAGGCCCGTAGAGTTTGCCACCGATGGCATCTTCCTTTGTGGTTTGGCACATAGTCCCAAGCCAATCTCGGAGAATATTAGTCAAGCTCAAGCTGCTGCCGCCAAGGCCGCTATCGTGCTTTCTAAAGAATCCATCGTGAGCGGAGGGTATGTTGCTGAGATAGATAAAGAAAAATGCAGCGGATGCGGGCTATGTATCCAGGCCTGCTATTTCGGCGCTATCTCTTATAATGAAGAGCTCGGAGTTTCAGAAGTTAACCCTGTTCTTTGCAAGGGCTGTGGAAATTGTGCCGTCATCTGTCCGTCTGGAGCATGTCAAATACAGGGGTTCAGGGATGAACAGATACTCTCTCAGGTTGGGGCTTACATTACATAGTAATATGCTCAGGAAGACAGGTTATCGTGGTTATGAATAACGATTTTGAGCCCAAATTATTGGGGTTTCTTTGCAATTGGTGCAGCTATGCTGGAGCAGATCTGGCAGGAGTGAGCAGATTTCAATATCCGCCTAACATTCGAGTAATAAGGGTGATGTGCTCAGCGAGGGTTGATCCCGTGTATGTAATGAAAGCGTTTCTCAGTGGGGTTGATGGGGTGTTTATAGGCGGTTGCCACCCGGGAGAGTGCCATTATGTGAAGGGAAATTACTATGCCAGAAGAAGGGCAGTCATGTTGAGGGAGCTTTTGGAAGTCATAGGTCTTGAGCCTGAAAGATTAAAGCTTGAGTGGGTCTCGGCTTCAGAAGGGACGATTTTCGCTGAAGTCGTGAAAGATTTCACCCAAACGATAAGAAGCCTCGGCCCTAACCCGCTAAAATCGGAAGGAATTTAAATGGGGAAATATAATGAAGTGGTCCAGAATATTGTCCGTGGGATGTTGCGGGCAGGCTTGGTAGAGGAGGTATTAGCTTTCGCTCGAGGGCTGAATGAATCGGATATCGTCCCACTATTTATCACTGACCAGCAAGATGTCGACAGGATAGTTACTATTTCATATTATCCTTCCAGCCTGGCCAAGCTGGTTGCAGAGTATCGAGATAAGGATAAAAAGATTGGGATGGTAGTTCGATCGTGTGATGCTCGGGCGATGGTGGAACTAGCCAAGAGACAACAGTTGAATTTAGAGAACTTCTATTTGGTCGGCATCGAGTGCTACGGTGTTGTTAAGAACAGAGATAAAGGTCACGAAATTTATATCTTCTCTAAAGAAATGAAGATAGATGGAGAGCTAAAACCTTTAGATGAAGGAATCCTTTCTCCCAACTGTCGCCGGTGCGAATATCCAATTCCTACTATGGCAGATGTGAGTTGTCGGATTGAGCAAAGTGGAGAAACCTTAGTTACTGCCAATACAGAGAAGGGGAGGAAAATCCTATCTGCAGCAAATATCCCTATCGAAGAAGGACACCAATCGGATGTAACCGCAATGAAGGAAAGGGCTGCCAGATGGCAGGACAAAGAATTTGGCGAGCTCAAGGAGATGGAGTCCAAGGAGAGGCTTAGCTATTGGCTGTCACAATTTGACAAGTGTATTAAGTGCTATGGATGCCGGAATTCTTGTCCCCTGTGTTACTGCGAAGATTGTTATCTTGGCCCCGAAAGGTTATTGATACAAAGGGAAGAAATTCCTCCACAGAGGCTGTTCCATATCACCAGACTCATACATGTTGGGGATAGCTGCCTTAATTGTGGTCAGTGCGAAGCAACTTGCCCGATGGAGATACCCATCTCAAAGCTGTATCACATGCTGTATAAAGAATTGAGCGGTATTTTCAAATATGAGTCTGGATTAGATATAGATATGCTCCCGCCTGTTTCCGCGATTACTGATGAAGATTTAGTGAAACCGGGGGTTGACCTTGATTAAATTCGTACCGACTATTTGTCCCTATTGCGGTGCCGGATGCGGGATTCTCCTTGTTGTCAAGGATGGGACTGTAGTGGGAACCAGGCCATGGCCTGAGCAACCCATAAGTCAGGGAAAACTTTGTATCAAAGGATGGCAGGCCCACGAGTTTATTTATCATGAAGATAGGCTTAAAAAACCACTAATAAAGGAAGGGGACTCATTCAAAGAGGTAAGTTGGGAGCGTGCCATAAAGTTTGTGGCTCAGAGGCTCGGCGAAATTCGGGATAAAACTGGTCCTGATTCTTTAGCCTTCCTTTCTTCAGCCAAGTGCACAAATGAGGAGAATTACTTGCTCCAGAAATTTGCCCGGGCAGTCATGGGTACTAATAATGTCGATCATTGTGCCCGACTTTGCCATGCCTCTACCGTTGCTGGGCTTGTTGCCGCCTTCGGAAGCGGCGCCATGACCAATTCCATATCTGATATCGAAGAAGCAGACTGCATCTTTATTATAGGTTCCGATATTATGTCTCAGCATCCCCTCGTTGCCCGAATGGTAATGATTGCTAAAGAAAAAGGGGCAAAGGTTATCGTGGCAGACCCAAGGCGCGTTCAAATCTCCAGATTCGCTGATTTACATCTAAGGCATAAGCCGGGAAGCGATGTTGCTTTAATCAATGGGATGATGAAGTATATCCTTGATAACGGGCTTGAGGATAAAGCCTTTATCTTGGAAAGAACCGAAGATTTTGAGAAGCTGAAAGAAGTTTTGCATAGCCTTTCCTTAGGCGAAGTCGAGAAGATAACTGGGGTAGCAAAAGGGGAGATCGAGAAGGCAGCTCTGCTTTACGCTCAGGCCGAGGCAAGCTGCATTATCTACGCTATGGGAATAACTCAGCATACTACCGGAACCGATAATGTTCTATCAACGGCAAACCTGGCGATGCTCACTGGCAATATAGGCAGGCCAGGAACCGGTGTAAATCCTCTAAGGGGTCAGAATAATGTTCAGGGTGCCTGTGATTTAGGAGCCCTCCCCAATGTCCTCCCCGGATACCAGGCAGTGACCGATGACGACATAAGAAGGGTAATAGCGGAAGTCTGGGGTGTAGCCGAGCTTCCTTCCCACGTTGGCTTAACCGTAGTGGAGATGATGAACTCCGCTCTGGAAGGCAAGGTAAAGGCGATGTATATAATGGGCGAAAACCCGATGGTGTCTGACCCTGATATAAGCCACGTGGAAGAAGGGCTGAACAATCTTGATTTCCTTGTAGTCCAGGACATATTCCCAACTGAAACAGCAAGGCTTGCCGATGTTGTCCTGCCAGCAGCTTCCTGGGCTGAGAAAGAGGGAACATTCACCGGAACGGACAGAAGGGTGCAACTTATAAAGAAAGCGATAGAACCTCTCTGGGAGTCTAAGCCGGATTGGGAGATAATATGTGAGCTGGCAAAGGAAATGAAGGCTGAGGATGGCTTTTCATTTTCCTCAGCGAACCAAATATTTGAAGAAATGAGAAAGGTAACGCCTCAATATGCTGGCATAAGCTTTACGAGGTTAAGTCAACCTGGGGGCCTGCAGTGGCCATGCCCTAAAGAAGACTATCCTGGAATCCCTATTTTGCATAGCAAAGTATTCACACGAGGGAAAGGGAAATTTCACCCTATAATTTATAGAGAGCCAGCAGAGAGTCCCAGCGATGAATTTCCGTTTATCCTTACTACGGGCAGAGTTATGTCCCAGTGGCACACCAGGAGCATGACCGGGCGGTCCCCAGCACTCAATGCTGAGTTTCCTGAAGGATTTGTGGAGATAAATCCGGAGGATGCAAGGAAATTAGGGATAAGCGATAAGGATATCGTGGAAGTAAGCTCGCGGAGGGGGAAAATACAAACCAAGGCCAAGGTTACCGATAAGGTTACCCCTGGGGTTATATTTATGCCATTTCACTTTGCTGAACAGGCAGCAAATAGGCTGACTAATCCAGCATTTGACCCTATAGCTAAGATCCCAGAGTTAAAGGTATGCGCTGCTGCTGTAAGATCTTTAATGAAATAGGTGCTAACCTTAAGCTTTCAGGATGTCTTCAATTCCTCTTGACGAAGAGCCAAATTTCGGGGGAAGATTCTCGCAGTTCATATTGACGTTTTCCTCTGGATGTAATAAAATAGCCAGGTTGTGAAATGAGGACTCCTACCAGCAGGAAAGGATGTGCAGGAAACACTTTATTGGTATCCCGCTTTTGTAGAACTTTCGCTGAGTCTGGTTATCCCGTACTTCCCGTAGATGCCAATCCTAGTATCAGTCCAGCAGTTGCGTTAGATTTTCCGCATACTGGAAATATAATATCCTCACCTCTAATGGCCGTACCTTATTGCCTTCTTAATTCCAGCTGAGAGGTCGTCACCGAGGAGAGGTATTTATTGTGCCTTGGTGCCTGTTGGTCAGGAGATTCGTAAGGAAGGAATAAAAAACCATAGCTAAGGGGGTTAGAATGCCAGCAGAGATAATTGACGGAAGGAAAATAGCTGAAGAAATCCGAGAAGGACTGAAAGAGAGGGTTGCTAAACTCGAGGCAAGGAAGATGACACCTGGCCTAGCGGTTATACTTGTGGGGGAAGACCCAGCCTCTCTGTCATATATTCGTATGATAGAGAGAGAGGGTGAGGCTTGTGGAGTACGTACGGAGGTAATAAAGTTATCCTCCGAAATCAAGCAAGAGGAGCTGGAAGAAAAAATTGAGGAACTCAACCAGGACGCAGAGTTTCATGGTATTATCCTTCAACTTCCTCTCCCCAAGCACTTGAACGCTCTAAGTGCAGAAAGCAAGATATCACCTGACAAGGATGTTGACGGGACTAATCCGATAAGCACAGGCAAGTTGCTTCTGGGCGAGGAGACGTTTTTCCCTTCCACACCATACGGAGTGCAGCAGTTACTCGTCCGAAGTGGGCATGACCCTGCCGGGAAAAGAGTGGTCATCTGTGGTCGGAGCAATATCGTGGGCAAGCCTCTTGCTGCTATTCTCATGCAGAAGAAAGTTGGAGCTAATGCTACCGTTACTATCTGCCACACTGGAACTAAGGACCTCGCCTCAGTGGCTAGAGAGGCGGATATCCTCATCGCTGCTATGGGGAGACTCAAATCTGTAACCGCTGATATGGTCAAGGAAGGAGCAGCAGTGATAGACGTAGGTATAAACCCGATGAAGGATCCTGAAACGGGAAAGACCAAAATAGTGGGAGATGTGGACTTTGAGGGTGTTAAAGAAAAGGCGGCGGCAATAACACCCGTTCCTGGAGGAACTGGCCCAGTAACCTCGGTTATGTTAATGGAGAATACTATTAAGGCTGCCGAGCTCGCCACAGGAGTTTAACAAAGATGAGTGCTGAGATACTTGATGGCAGGAAGCTTTCCGCTGAGATCAGAGATGAGCTTAAAGGGAGGGTAAGTAAACTTAAACAGAAGGGGATAACCCCAGGGCTTGCTGGCGTTCTCGTGGGTGAAGATCCGGGTTCAGCAAGTTATATTGGACTTAAGGAAAAGGCAAGTGGGGATGTAGGCATCAACTCAAAAATGGTGAGGTTACCTCGGGATATAAAGGAAAGGGATTTGCTTAAAGAAATTGAACGTCTTAATAAGGATACCGGAGTCCATGGCATTTTTATTCAACTCCCTATGCCCGGGCATTTGGATGAAAGTAAAGCTTTAAACCTCGTTCTTCCTGAAAAAGATGTGGATGGATTTCATCCTATGAATGTGGGCAAGGCTTGGATGGGGCAAGAGGCATTTCTTCCCGCAACGCCAATCGGTATTTGGGAGATACTGGTTCGAACCGGATATAGTGACCTTAAAGATAAGGAAGTGGTGATTGTGAATGTGGATAATCTGGTGGGGAAGCCTTTAGCATCTATATTGGCTCAGGAGAAAGTAGGAGCCAATGTAACCCTTTGTCACCCCTCCACACCAAATCTAGTCGCTTACACTCGTCGGGCAGATGTAGTAGTAGTTGCGGTAGACAAGCCAAAGTTTCTCACTGACGATATGGTGAAGGACGGCGTGATTGCCATAGATTTTGGCTCTAATTGGATTGATGACCCATCAACTAAGTCAGGGAAAAGAACTGTAGGAGACATAGATTTTGACTCTGTGAAGGAAAAGGCTGAGGCAATTACACCTGTCCCTGGAGGAGTTGGGCCTATGACCGTCACTATGCTACTGGTCAACACAGTGGCGGCAGCAGAAAGGCAAGCGGGTGGCTAAGATTGTGCTTTGCTAGTTCAAGCTAGGTTCTTAAAAATTATAAAAGGAGGTTACTATGCCTTACGACGCAACAAAAATGAAAGATTGGCAGATCGCAGAAGCGGCTGAAAAGAACATGCCGACCTCTGATGAGTGGCGGGAAAGACTGAACCTGCAAAAGGACGAAGTCATGCCTTATGGGAGATTATGCAGGCTCGATTTCCTGAAGATCATCGAGCGTCTCAAGGACAAGCCTGATGGTAAGTACATTGAGGTAACCGCCATTACTCCTACGCCATTGGGTGAAGGGAAAACAACGACTACGATGGGTATTTTAGAGGGAATGGGCAAGCGGGGTAAGAATGCGGGCGGTTGTATACGTCAGCCCTCGGGTGGTCCCACCATGAATATCAAGGGAACTGCTGCCGGCGGTGGCAATGCTTTGCTTATTCCCATGACTGAATTCTCCATGGGCCTTACTGGCGACATCAATGACATAATGAATGCTCATAACCTGGCCATGGTAGCGCTTACCGCCAGAATGCAGCATGAGCGCAATTACGATGACGGGGAGCTGGCCAAGCGCAGCAGGATGCGCCGCCTGGACATCGACCCCACCAAAGTGGAGATGGGCTGGATTATGGATTTCTGTGCCCAGAGCCTAAGAAACATTGTCATAGGCCTCGGCGGCCGCATGGATGGATACGCAATGCAGTCCAAGTTCGGTATCGCTGTGGGTTCCGAACTTATGGCCATGCTGTCTATCGTCAGGGATCTGGCAGACCTGCGCCAGAGGATGGATGAAATTACCGTAGCTTTCGATAAAAAGGGCAATATCGTTACCACTGGTGACCTGGAGGTAGGAGGCGCCATGACCGCCTGGATGCGCAACACCATCAACCCTACACTGATGTCTACGGTGGAATACCAGCCTTGTATGGTGCATGCCGGACCCTTTGCCAACATCGCCGTGGGACAATCCTCCATCATCGGTGACCGCATCGGGCTGAAGATGTTTGACTACCATGTTACCGAGAGCGGTTTTGCCGCAGACATCGGGTTCGAGAAATTCTGGAACGTAAAATGCCGCTTCAGCGGTCTTAAGCCGCATGTGTCGGTGCTCACCACGACCATCAGGGCATTGAAGATGCATGGCGGTGGGCCCAAGGTTGTGGCTGGTCTGCCCCTGCCCGATTCCTACACCAAGGAAGATCTGGGGCTATTGGAGAAAGGCCTCCCTAACATGCTGCATCACATCAACACCATCAGGACATCAGAAATAAATCCTGTAGTGTGCATCAACTCCTTCCACACTGACACGAAGGAAGAGATCGCCATGGTGCGAAAGGCGGCTGAGGCAGCTGGGGCACGCTGTGCCGTGTCTTCTCACTGGGCCAATGGCGGCGATGGCGCCTTGGAGCTGGCAGATGCGGTAATAGAGGCTTGTGAAGATAAGACCGATTTCAAGTTCCTCTACCCCACGGAAATGAAGTTGCGGGAGCGGGTGGACAAGATCGCCAAGGTGGTTTATGGAGCCGATGGCGTGTCGTGGACTCCTGATGCTGAAGCCAAGGCTAAAATGCTTGAGAATGACCCCAAATATGATGATTACGCCACTATGATGGTGAAGACTCACCTGAGTCTGACACACGACCCAGCAATTAAGGGCGTCCCTAAAGGATGGACGCTGCCTATCCGCGATGTGTTGATTTATTCCGGAGCGAAATTCCTCTGCCCCTGCGCCGGGGCCATCAGCTTAATGCCAGGGACCAGCTCCGATCCGGCCTTTAGAAAGGTAGATATCGACACAAAGACTGGTAAGGTACAAGGGCTCTTCTAAGGGGCGATAAGCTTAACTTGAGAAGATAGATTTCGGCGCTGCAACTTCCTCTCCCTTGAAGAGAGAGGATAAAGGAGAGGGTGCTGGTAAAACCAAAGAGCGTCTCTTTAACCATTAATGGCAAAGAAATAAGAACCACTGAGGGCGAGAGTCTTCTCTGGGTGGCTTTGGACAACGGTATTTACATACCCAATCTTTGTGCCATTCGGGAAAGGAGCGAGCCTTTTGCCTCCTGTCGTCTTTGTTTCGTGGAGATAGAAGGCAGGGCCAAGCCGGTTACAGCGTGCACTGTGCCGGTGGAAGAAGGAATGGTGGTTAACACCAAAGGGTCGAAAGCCTTGAACCTAGCCTGTACCTATTTCGAGTTGCTTCTATCAAGTCTACCTGTGGATTGTGCCCATTGCCCTAAGAGTGGTCACTGTGAGGTACAGAAGATCGCCAAGTATCTTGGTGTAAAGCTCAACACAAAGCGTTTTATAAAGACTCTACGTGACCTACCTGTGGATTCTAGCAGTCCAGTATTCATTTATGACCCGAATAAGTGTGTACTTTGTGGCAAGTGCGTGTGGGTATGCCAGGAGAAACTCGGCCTGGGGGTTATTGATTTTGCCTATCGTGGCTTTAGGCGAGTGGTCACCACCTTCGGAAACGTACCTATTGCCGAATCCGGTTGCCAGGACTGTGGTGAGTGTGTGAAAGTTTGCCCTGTTGGCGCTTTAGTGTTCAAGGAAGCGGTTTGACACGGAGAATACTCTCGTATAAAATAATGGGTTTGGTAAGCCGAAAACCTGGAGGAAAGGATGATTATCATCGGTGAGAATATACATGTTATAGCAGGGGCAGTAAATCAGGCGATAAAAGCGCGTGATTCCAAACCAATCCAGGATTTGGCCAAAGGTCAAGTTCAAGCTGGGGCTGATTATATCGACTTGAACCTTGGTCCGTTAACTAAGAATCCTGAAGAGACTATACAATGGGTGGTAAACACAGTTCAAGACGTTACCGACTTGCCTTTGTCCCTTGATACCATGAACCCGGTAGCCATGGAAGCAGGTCTCCCTCTTTGCAAGAAAAGGCCTTTGATCAACTCTGCTTCGGGGAAGAAAGAGCAGAAGGAAGGATTGCTTCCCCTGGCCCAAAAATATAACTGTGATGTGATAATTTCAGTAATCAATGATAAAGGTATGCCTCCAGATGTGGAGATGAAGACAGAGAGTATCATGGACACAGTTGCCTACGCTAACGAGCTTGGAATTCCCAATGAGGATATCTGGGTTGACCCTATAATCTTACCTGTAAGTACTGCCGGTGAAGGGCAGGGTTTTGCTAAGGCATCTCTGGAATTCATCCAAATTATTCCTGAAGTTTTGCCGGGGATCAAATCAACAGTGGGGCTCTCGAATATATCTAACGGGGCACCAAAAGAGCTTCGCCCAATCCTCAATCGTACCTACCTGGTAATGCTACAGAGGTGCGGGCTCTATTCTGCAATCGCCGATCCTTTAGATAAGGAATTTATGAGTTTGATTAAAGGCGAAATGCCAGACGTGGTCAACCTTATCTATAAAGTTATGGATGGAGAGGAGATAGACCTTTCTTCTCTGCCTCAAAAGGAACTTGACTATGTGAAGACAGCCAGGGTCCTTACCGGCGAGGTTCTATATTCTGATGCCTGGCTTGAGTAAGGAGGTGGAAAATGGAATATAAAGCGCCAATCGAGTCCAATACCGGGGTGGTAAATGTAATGAGTCTGGGCAAACCAGGAGGGAAGACTGTAACAATTGGAGGGGAAAATATCTTGCCCTTCCATTTTTTTGATGACGGCTCATGGTCGAATCCACCGGTATTTGCGCTACAGATCCTTGACCGGGAGCCACCCGAAGGCTTACCCAACTTTCTATATGAGCCCTTCAAAGATGTGCTGCACGATCCTGCGAAGTGGGCCAGGAAAGTTGAGGAATTTGATTATGTAGATGCGATACAGCTTTATCTCCTAAGTACCGACCCTGCAGATCAGGACTCACCTCCTGAAAAGGCAGCAGAGGTAACGAGGAAGGTGGCAGAGGCAACAAGTCTTCCGTTAATTATTTATGGCTCTGGAGACCCCGACAAAGATGCCAAGGTTCTTCCAGCAGTTTGTGAGGCAGTTGATGGCATGAATTATCTCATAGGGCCAGCGCAGAAGGAAAACTATGAGGTGGTGGGAAAGGCAATTCTGGATCACGGGCTTATCGCCAGCGCCCAAACTCCCATGGATATCAATCTACTCAAGGAACTCAACGTAAAGCTGGGCCACTTCTTTCCCTTAGAAAAAATCGTTATTGACCCTTTAAGTCCAGCATTGGGTTACGGTATAGAATATACCTACAGTCTAATGGAGAGGATAAAGCAGCTTGGAGAAATCATCAAAGACAAAATGACGCAGATGCCCATGATTGCTGATTTCGCCACTGAAGTCTGGAGGGCAAAACAGGCCAGGGAAAACGAGGAGCAAGGGATACTGTGGGAGGCAATGACTTCACTGTCCCTTCTCACCGCTGGGGCAAATATCCTGACTCACAGGCATCTCAAGTCTATAAGATTAGTAAAGGAAATGTACGCAAGCGAGGTGAAACAATGGAAGTAGTAAAAGAGTTAACTAAGAAGGAAGAGGAAATCCGAGAGCTGATAAGGGCCGAGGTTCCTTGGGAGCCTGTCGGTCCTACCCCAATGCCAGAAATCCCAGACCTTAGGTCATGGGACATGAGGCTGCTTAAGACTTATAAGCCCTGGTATGCCCCATTCTGTGACCTGTGCTGTCTTTGTACCTATGGGAAGTGTGATCTTACCCAAGGAAGGAGAGGGGCTTGTGGCTTAGATATAGCGACTCAGCAGGGGAGGATCATTCTTCTCGCTTGCTTGATGGGATGTTCCGCGCATGCCGCTCATGGCGGCCATATACTGGAGCATTTGATTGAAAAGTATGGCGCCGATAAAAAGATTGATATGGGGACATTTATCGAGCTTGAGGCCCCCAACATAAGGACGGTTACCGGCTTGAAGCCGGAGACCCTGGGCGACCTTAAGATGGTCATAGAGTATGTATATAAGGAGATTGCCCATCTTCTTGATTCCACACATACCGGCCAGGAAGGAAGCTATCTGGATTACGAATCCAAAGCCTTGCATGCCAGCATGCTGGATCATGTGGGAATGGAAGTAGCCGATATCGCCCAGATTGTGGGATTTGGTTTCCCTACTTCCGTTGCCGATACGCCCCTCGTGGACATGGGATGGGGCTCGATAGATAGATCTAAGCCAGTGATCCTGCTGGTTGGGCATAATCCAGCAACTTCATGTACGCTCATTGATTACTTACGCGAGAATGACCTCTATGATAAGATTGAGGTAGGTGGCATTTGTTGTACCGCTCTAGAGACAACAAGGTATTCCGATAGGGCAAAGGTCGTAGGTCCTCTTTCCAGGCAACTCTTCTTCGTCAAGACAGGCATTCCTGATGTAATAATGACAGATGAGCAATGCATCAGGACTGATATGCCCATAGAGGCAGACAAGGTTGACTCGCGGGTTATCGCCTGTCTGGATAAGGCAATGTACGGTCTTGAGGATGCCACTGACTGGGAGACAGAAGAGATAGTGAAGCAAATGGTAGAGGACAAAAAGCACTTCGCCATCCTTGACCCTGAAAAGGCGGCTGAGGTGGCGGCAAAAGTCGCCCTGGAAATCGCCCCGAAAAGGAGGAAGGAGTGGATAAGTGAAGAGGAGGCTAAGGAGCTTGCCGCGAAGTGCACCAAATGTGACATGTGCGAAAGGGTATGCCCCAATTTGCTGGGAATTGGCAAGGCGATGAAGGATATTTCCAAGGGGGATTATGATGAGCCAAGGCAGCTATTCAACAAGTGCATTGGATGTGGTAAATGCGACCAGGAGTGCCCGCAACATATTCCTATCCTCAAGGTAATGCAGGTAGTGGCGAGCAAGGAGACCTGGAAGATTAGGGCTGGGCGTGGCGCTATCATGGACACTGAGATAAGAAATGTCGGGGCACCTATAACACTTGGTACAATCCCTGGTGTCCTCGCCTTTGTTGGCTGCAGTAACTATCCCGATATAGATGACGTTGCCGATATGGTATATGAGTTCGCGCGAAGAAAGTATATCGTGGTTCTTACGGGTTGTGCTGCTATGGTTGCCGGGATGAAAAAATTTGAAGATGGCAAGACTGTATATGAGCTATTTCCTCCTGATTTCGACGCCGGAGGTGTGGTAAATGTTGGCTCTTGCGTATCCAATTCTCATATTACCGGAGCGGCGATAAAGATAGCCAATATCTTCGCTGCCTTGCCTTTAAGGGGAAACTATGAGGTAATGGCCGATTATGTTCTTAACCGTGTAGGTGCCTGTGGTGTAGCCTGGGGGGCAATGTCTCAGAAGGCAGCTTCCATTGGCACGGGGTGTAACAGGTTGGGTATTCCTGTGCTCTTAGGTCCTCATTCGTCCAAATATAGAAGGCTATTTCTGTCACGAAAGGAGGAGGATGATTGGAGCGTTATGGATGCCAGGAAAAGGGAAATTGTGGATAGCGGAGAGCCTTCCCCTGAACACCTAGCCTATGTATGCGAGACGAAGGAAAAGGCTATGGTGATGATCCCCAAGCTGTGCATAAGGAAAAACGATACCCCTCAAGGAAGATCAATAAAGCTCAATCATTATATCTCCTTGTATAAGAAATATATGGGAGGTGGTCTTCCCGAAGACCTCCACCTTTTTATCAGGAGGGATCCCGATATTCCCCTGGTTTACAAGAAAGAAGTGAGGGAGCACCTAAAGGAAATTGGCTGGCAGCCTAAAGAGCCTGTTGGTCTTCCCACCTTTATCGGTACTTATCCCAGCAAGGTTCCCTTAGATGCTGTGATACATTAGAAGAGGGCTATGCAAGGGCTGGAAGAGAGAATAGCCAAGGTGCGGGGGATTTTAGAGGAGGTGGGAGCTAGGCTTAATCATATGGAAAGCTGACTTGATAGCAAGGCTGATAAATGGGAAATTCAATTCTTAGCTTAGAAGGAGGAAAGAAATGGCAGTGATTCCGTTTCATCGTGTAAATGTCTTGACCGGGATAAAAGCAGCAAGGGTAATAGAGGATGCTTCGGAGTATGCCGGTTTCATTCGGAAGGCGAAAAGACCCTTACTTGTGCTTGGTCCTTTGCTTAATGAATGGTCGCTTGATGGGAAACTTCTCATTGAGTATGCCCTGGAAATAGCTAAGGCTGGCAGTATACCTATATGTGCTACTGAAACAGTTAGGGGAAAGATGATGGAGCTGGAGGTGAAGCCTGATAATGTTTATGATGCGGTGGAAATAGTAAATCACCTTAAGGATCCTGATTGGCAAGGAGTTAGGAAGGAAGGAAATCACGACCTTGTTATCTTCTTTGGCATAAGGAGTGACATGGAAGAACAATGCCTTTCCGTTCTCAAGCATTTCGCCTACAAGCATTTGAGAACCATGACCATCGACAAGTATTACTTTCCCCATGCAAATTATTCCCTTCCCAACTTCAAGAAAGATGAGCAATGGAAGGGATTTTTGGAAGAATTAATAGCGAATTTGAGAAAGGAGGGATAACACATGGAATGGCATTCGGACATTGGACCACAATACGAAGGCGAGGTAGTAAGGAAGGAGGATCTGTGGGTCGAGTTTGGTGGTCCCAAAGTAGCTCGCAAGTTTGAGTTCTGCAGATTAAAGAATCCAGAGCAGATTGAGCATGAGAAGGTAGAAGTCATCGGCAAGGATATAAACGAAATGGAGGAGGAAGGGAGTTATCCTATAGCTATCATAGTGGATGTCGCTGGGGAACAGCTTGACGAGGACGCACTGCCAGTCCTTGAGAGAAGAATTCACCATTTCACCAGTTTCATTGAGGGTTGGTATCACATGAATCAGAGAGCCGACACATGGATAAGGGTGAATAAAGCTGCTGGCAAAAGAGGCTGGAATACGTTAAAGGAATACGGAGAAATACTTAATTTCCTCTACACCTCGGAAATGGATATTATCGAGAAAATCCAGATTACTCTCGTTACTGACCCTGATTTAATAGAGAAGCTTTACCCTGAAGCTAAAGCAGCCTATGCTGCCAGAGACGAAAGGGTACTGTCTCTCCATGATGAGGAGGTAGATACATTTTACGGCTGCGTTCTTTGCCAAAGCTTCGCGCCAACCCATATCTCCATCATATCTCCGGACAGAATTGCTAATTGTGGAGCGATAAATTGGTTCGATGGCAGAGCAGCCGCCAAAATTGACCCCGAGGGGCCTATATTTGCTATCCCTAAGGGGGACCTTATAGACCCCATAAAGGGGGAATATGCCGGGGCAAATCAGGTAGAATACGAAAGATCCCTCGGCACCTATGATAGAGTCTATCTTTACAGCGCTTTTGAGCATCCTCATACCTCTTGCGGCTGTTTTGAGGCCATCGTTTTCTATATTCCTGAAGTAGATGCTTTTGGAATAGTCCACCGAGAGTTCAAAGGTGAGACTGTGATGGGGGAGACCTTTTCTCACATGGCTGGTGAAACCTCTGGGGGAAGACAGGTGGAGGGGAGGCTGGGAACCGGCCTGGAGCAGATAAGGTCGCCCAAGTTCATACAGGCAGACGGGGGACTCCACAGAATGGTCTGGATGCCGAAGGAAATAAAAGAGAGGTATCGGGAAACGATTGAGGCCAAGGGCCTGTGGGATAAAATAGCCACCGAGGAAGATGTAGCAGATGTAGACCAGCTTCTAAAGTGGCTGGATGAGCATCAACATCCCTGGTTAATGGGGCAAGTTGAACTTCCCACATAAAGACCCGGTTCAAGGAGGTATATTATGCCGGTTTCAGGATCACAGCTTGTAAAGTTGCTCCCTAACAAGAGGCCATGCCGTGATTGTGGCTTTCCTACCTGTTTTGCCTTTGCCATGAAGCTCGCTTCAGGAGGAGCCACTGTAGATAAGTGCCCCCACCTCTCTCCTGAGATAAGAGCCGAGATAGAGGAGCTTCTGACTCCGCCTATGAAGCGCGTTGTCATAGGCACCGGGGAGAATAAGCTCGAAATTGGCAATGAAGAAGTGACATATCGTCACGAAAAGACATTTGTCCATGAACCGGGGATTGCTTTGCTCGTCTCCGATAAGGAGAGCGATGAGGAGATTGAAGGGAAGGTAAGTAAAATAAAGGAAGTGCACTACCCCTGGGTGGGGGTGACGCTACACGCAGACCTTCTGGCCCCTTACTTCGAATCGGGAGATAAGGCCAGGTTCGTAACGGTAGTTAAGAAACTTCGCGAATCAATTGACTTGCCTTTGGTTATAATCTCAGAGGATGCGGAGGCTTTGTTTGCCGCAAGAGATATATGTGCCGATGTGCAGCCATTAATCTACCCGATAACCCAACAAAATATAGATACGGCAATCCCCAAGATTAAAGAAAAACCTACTTCGGTGGGTGTTCGAGCTGAAAGCGTAGAAGGACTGGTGGCTTTAACCACTAAACTGAATGCTTCGGGTATCGACGACTTAGTTGTAGATCCTGGTTCTAAGACTATGCTGGAAGCTATAAGAGACCAAACTCTTATTCGCCGAGCAACTCTAAAGCAAACATTCAGACCACTCGGTTACCCTACCATGGTCTTCCCTTGCTTCATGGTTAAAGATAATCCGCTTAAGGAAATGCTTACCGCTTCCCTATATGTAAACAAATACGCTGGCATTATTGTCCTTTCCGACCTTGATCCGAATCACATGCTTCCGCTTCTGGTGCAACGACTTAACATCTATACCGACCCTCGCTTCCCTATGGCGGTAGAGGAAAAATACTATGAGATAGGAGAACCCAGTGAAGAATCCCCGGTTCTGCTGACCTCAAACTGGGCTTTAACTTATTTCGTTGTAAGTTCAGCAATTGAGTCCACTAAGATTCCGGCATTCCTCCTGGTACAGGATGCAGAAGGACTCGGCGTCCTCACCGGCTGGGCAGCGGGCAAGATCAGTGGCAGTACCATAGCTAAGCTGGTCAAAAATTGTGGAATTGAAGAGAGAGTGAAGCATAGGCAGTTAATCCTCCCGGGGAGAATAGCAAGAATTTCAGGGGAGACAATGGAAGCTCTGGACTGGAAGTGGGAGGTAACAGTTGGTCCCAAGGAAGCAACTGCAATAGGAGCTTTCCTTCCTAAATATGGCAGGGAACTCAAGGAGAAGATAGCTGCAGGAAAGGCAGTCCCAGAGTGAAGAAAGAGGAATCTCTGGACGGGCAGTTAAAGGAGATCTTAACCTCAGATAGAAAGGAAAGGAAGAATTTAATCTCCCTACTGCAGGAAATCCAGGAAAGGCTGGGATACCTTCCTGAAGAGGCGATGAAGGAGCTGGCTAGCTTCTTGGAACTACCGGCGGCTCAGGTCTATTCAGTCGCCACTTTTTATAATCAATTCCGGCTTACACCTATAGGAAAGTATCCCATCCAGGTTTGTCTGGGGACTGCCTGTCATTTGAAGGGAGGCAAGCTTATCCTCCAAGAATTTGTGAGGCAGCTGGAAATCAAGGTAGGAGAGACGACTGAAGACGGCAATTTCAGCTTGGAGAGGGTAGCTTGCATGGGGTGTTGTATGCTGGCTCCAGTGGCGAGGATAGGTGATAGGGCTCCGGCTATAAAAATAGGGGACAAGATATATTCCAAGATGACACCTTTCAAAGTAGATGAGGTCTTAGTGCCCTACAAACAGGAAATTGGAAAAGAGCGATCGGAGGAAGAGCAAATTCCGCAGTAGACTCCTCTTTATACCCACCTTTGACCTTCAATTTTGATTAAGTTAGAGTTTGCCTAACAACATGAAGAATCTCAGGAAATCCGTGGTGATGGTAATATGACTTTCGAGGAGATCACAAACAGAGTGAAATCCGAGTGGGAAGCTTTGCGAAGTAACACCCATGTCCTTATTGGCACCGCTACTTGCGGCAGAGCAGCCGGTGCTATGGAGGTTGTCGAGGCTTTTGAAGAACAACTGAAGCGCCGGAACATCGAGGTCAAGGTTATCCAGGTTGGCTGCATCGGGTTATGTTATGCCGAGCCCCTGGTCATCATATGCAAGCCCGATTCTTTGCATGTAGTATATCATCATGTGACTCCGGAGCTTGTCCCTCGCCTGGTGGAAGGCTATATCATCAGTGATGACCCCTGTCTTGAGCTTGCCCTAGGCACATTTGAAGTGGGAGATGAGGGGGAAGCTCCTTATATTCCAGAACTTTCCCGGTTTGAAAAGGAACTTCGTCTTGTGTTGCGCCGCTGCGGCTATATTGACCCGGAGAACATAAACCACTACCTCGCGAATGGTGGCTATAGGGGGCTGGAGAAAGCATTAAAGATGCAGCCTGAGCAGATAATTGAGGAAATTAGGAAATCGGGGCTTCGGGGGCGAGGGGGTGCTGGATTTTCTACTGCCTTAAAATGGGAAATTTGCCGCAGCTACTCTGCTACCCCTAAATATATAGTCTGTAATGCTGATGAAGGTGATCCTGGTGCTTTCATGGACCGAATTGTTTTGGAAAGCGACCCGCAGCAGGTTATAGAGGGGATGATTATTGGTGGTTATGCCATAGGAGCCAGGGAAGGCTATATTTATATTCGGGCTGAATACCCTCTGGCTGTTGAGCGGGTAAAGGTCGCCTTAAAGCAAGCAGAGCAGTTGGGCTTCTTGGGGGATAATATATTGGGCAGTGGTTTTAGCTTCCGTATCAATGTAGCTACTGGAGCTGGCGCTTTCGTCTCTGGCGAAGAAACAGCATTGATGGCGGCTGTTGAAGGCAAGGCAAGCACACCCAGGCCTAGACCTCCCTATCCAGCGGAGTCTGGGCTATGGGGCAAACCTACCGTTTTGAATAATGTGAAAACCTTTGCCAATATCCACCTGATAATTGAGAGGGGAGGGGATTGGTTTGCTTCAATCGGCACTGAAAAGAGCAAAGGGACGGCGATGTTCAGCTTGGCAGGTAAGATCAAAGATTCCGGGCTCATCGAAGTACCCATGGGAACAACAATACATGAGATAGTTTATGATGTTGGCGGTGGAATTCTCAATGATAGGGAATTCAAAGCGGTGCAGATTGGAGGACCCTCGGGAGGTATGATTCCAGCGAATCTACAGGGCACGCCTATAGATTTTGATTCACTCACCACAGTCGGTTCAATGATGGGCTCAGGAGGATTTATTGTCATGGACGAAGATGACTGCGTTGTTGATGCAACGCGTTTCTTCCTGGACTTCACCACAGAAGAGTCGTGCGGCAAGTGCACGCCGTGCAGATTGGGCAATCTCCAGATGCTCAAAGTTCTGGATAATATCACAAATGGCAAAGGCAAAATGGAAGATATTGACTTCCTCCTCGAGTTGGCGCAGGATATCAAGGCTGGCTCTCTCTGTGGCTTGGGGAGAACATCTCCTAATCCTGTTCTCACCTCCATCCGCTACTTTCGAGATGAGTATGCCGCCCATATTTTGGAGCGACGTTGCCCGGCAAAGGTTTGCACCAATCTTACCGCCTACTATATTCTTCCGGATAAATGTGACAGGGCGTGTGAGCATTGTGTCTTAACTTGCCCTACTGAAGCTATCGAAGGTGGGGCGGGGAAGGTAAAGCATATTGATCAGGAAAAATGCGTAAATTGCGGTACCTGCATGGATGTCTGCCCTCCAGAGTATAATGCGGTAGTAAAATTGTCACCAATTAGCGCGCTTCCCCCAGAGGATTTTGCTGCCAAAGAGAAAGCAGTGGAGAAAGCCATAGCAGAGGCTGAAGACTAAATGGGCCGAAAGATTGTCTCTACGGGAAGGGGAGGGGCAGGCAAGTCAACCTTCGTGGCTTTAATTGTTAGATACTTGAAGCCCCCCACACTTCTTATTGACTTTGATCCTGACCTTAGTTTGGCCGATATGCTTGGGGCAGATTTCCGTAAGGAAAGGAAAAGAACAGTTTCGGAAGCGCTTTATGATGTTATTGAAACAAGAAGGAGAGGAAAAGGAAGTGTCTCAATAACTACGCAAGAGCTAATGGAATCTTTGCTGTGGAGCGATTGCTTGTATGAAGATGTAGGCTTTGACCTTATCACTCTGGGGACAAAGCTCACCGAAGGGTGTTATTGTCCTCCTGATGAGCTACTTAGGAAAAGTATCCCTAAGCTAGCTAATAATTATACCAACGTGGTAGTGGATTCACCAGCCGGGGTAGAGCACTTGAATCGGAACATAGTATCGGATATAGACGACCTATTTGTCATATGCGACCCCTCCGAGAAATCTTTAAAGCACATAGAAATAATCAAAGAAATTATGAAACAAGTGGGAATTAAGTACAATCACTTTTACCTGGTGGCAAATTATGAATTTGATGAAGAAACAGAGGAGTATCTACGGAACAGCGGCGAAGTCTATCTCGGTAAAGTAGATTACGATGCCGACCTCGAGCAATACAACTTGAAAGGGAAGTCTCTTCTGGAACTACCAGAGGATTCACCTGCCTCTCTATCAATAAAGAGGATTTTGACAAAGGCAGGTTATGAATAGTATTCTGCTTGCGACTACAGTAAGGTTCATTTTGCCTTCGGAAGGGAAAAATTGAAAGAGAAACGCCTATACTGGTGTCCTTTTTGTCATCGTAATGTTTCATTATGGAGAACGAAAGACGACCAGCTAATGTGTCATCGGTGTGGCAGAGAAATACTTGAGGTAACAGACGACGGCAGGATTGTAGCAATTAAAGGGAAGGATTTCCCTGGGACGACTGAGAAATCTACTTCGGAACAAATTCAGCGTTGAAAAACAATATGGGCAGAGTAATCGTTTCTACGGGAAGAGGAGGAACAGGGAAATCAACCTTCGTGGCCTTGGCTACCAGATATTTGAAGCCACCTAAGTTACTGATAGACCTCGATCCCGACGAGAGTCTAGCCAATATGCTAGGAGTGGATTTAGCTAAAAGGGGAAAGAAGACTGTTTCAGGCGCACTTTACGACATTTTGCAACAAAGTCAAGGAGTTGGGCGTACAGGTTACAACCTTCTACCCAAAATACTGCTACCTGCAATTCAAAGCAACTGTTTGTACAGGGGAGCGGAATTCGACCTTATCACCTTGGGAACAAAATTTACTGTAGGTTGTTACTGTGCTCCAGATACAGTGCTCAAAGACCTTATCCCCATCATCGCTAGCGACTATGAAGAGGTGCTGGTAGACTCACCGGCTGGATTGGAGCATTTCAACCGCAAGGTAGTGCTGGATATAGATGACCTGTTCATAATTCTAGACCCCTCTGAGAAATCACTAAAACATATAGAAAGGGTGATAGCCATCACCAGGGAATTGAAGGTTAACTACAAACATCTTTACCTTATAGGAAATCACAGATTTACTAACGACATGGGGGAGTATCTACGAAATTTTGGAGAAGCTTATTTAGGGAAAATAGACTACGACCCTGATGTAAAGCAATATAATTTGAAAGGAAAAGCTCTTTTTGAGTTACCTGAGGATTCACCTGCCTCACTCTCCGTAAGAGGAATTCTGGTGAAGGCAGGCTGTAACATCACAGATAGAGACTTAGCATCAGGTCCGCCAAGGAATGGTTACCTGTGAAAGTGAAAGGCGTGGTCACTGAGTCTTGACCATGACTTCTTGTTGGTAATTTTAAAGGTTCTTACTCATTGAGCAAAAGATAAAAAAGGAAAGACTTATAGAGACGTGCTGAGATCCGCTTCGAAATCAAGGGAGAGGGATGGCGAACCTACTCCACCTGCGGCTGGAGTGTAGCTCCGATACATTGATGGGCTTTGTCCCTGTATGATAAGATGATTCCAGCAGGGCATCAAATTGAGAGTTTGTAAAGGAGGTGGCAGTAATGGTATCAGTTGAGGTGCTAAAAGGTTTTCAGCTATTTGAGGGTTTGGATGAAAATGAACTGGGGCAAATAGTTGACCTTTGCAGGGAGCGGAGTTACGAAGAAGGCTCTATTATTTTCACAGCGGGTATACTTGGCCTGCCCAGCCCAGCAGCAGAAATCTATCTTCTTAAAGATGGTGAGGTTGACATACAGGTTGAACTTGTTGTTTATGACCTGGAAGCGAGGATAAACGTCTATGCGGTAAGGAAGGGTGAAACCTTTGCTTGGTCAGCTTTGGTACCACCACATAAGCTGACAGCATCAGCCAGATGTCGCAAAAAGAGCGAGGTCATCACTATGAACGGCAAAGAATTGATGAATATCTTGGAGAAGAATAACCACATGGGATACGTGGTCATGGGTAACCTCAGTAAAGTCGTAAGTTCAAGGCTGGCTGCTACCATGGCAGCACTGAGAAATCAAATCCAGAGACCCTCTGCGAGAAAGGATTAGAAGTTATTGGTTCATATTCGTTTGTGGGCCACTAACTTCTGGTATTCCAACTTTTCATAAAGAGTCATAACAAATTGTGCTACAAGGCTATGAAGCTCGTCCTGGACCAACTTGACAAGAATTGACAGGCCTCCTGCCTGTCAAAGAAGGGGTAAATAATCTTCTCAAATTGGGAATTTTTCACTATAATGACACAGCCGGGAGGAGCCTTAGCAAAGGAAACTATCTTGGGTGAGCCTCTCCTCGGTCAAACAATACACCCAAATAAAACTAGCGATTTTAAAAAGGGGGCAGCATGAGTAAGTTACTCTGGGAACCGTCACAAGAGCAAAGAAAGAATGCTAATATGACCACGTTTATAGACTTCGTGAATGCGCGTTATAAGCAGACCTTTCATTCTTATTGGGAGCTTTACGACTGGTCAATAGATAAAATAGCCGACTTCTGGGCTTCCATGTGGGATTTTGTTGAGATTAAGGCCTCTAAAGGTTATGAGACTGTCGTTGATGACCTCAACAAGTTCCCAGGTGCAGAGTGGTTTCCCGGTGCGAGGCTAAATTTCGCCGAAAATCTCCTCAAGTATAGAGATAACCATGTGGCTTTCGTATTCAAAGGAGAAACCCAAAAAACGGTCAGAATGACTTATGCTGAACTCTATGACTCCGTGTCGGTCCTCGCAAAATCGCTTCGGGAAATAGGAGTTGTCCCCGGAGATCGAGTAGCTGCATATATGCCCAATATGATAGAGACGGCTGTTGCCATGCTCGCCGCTACCAGCATTGGTGCCATCTGGGCTTCTTGTGCTACTGATATCGGCCCAGGAGCGGCTGTAGACCGCTTTGGACAAATCAAACCGAAGGTTCTATTCAGTGTTGATGGATATTTCTACAAAGGAAAGGCTTTCAACACTCTTTCCAATGCAGCTGAGATTGTAAAGGGAATACCTTCAATTGAAAAAGTTATAGTAGTTTCCTATATAGGAGAGAAACCTGATATTAGCCATATTCCCCGCTCTATCCGTTATGATGATTTCTTATCCAAGGAAAAAGGACTCGAAATTCAATTTGAACAATTACCTTCTGACCAACCTGTGTTTATTATGTTTTCCTCGGGAACAACTGGTAAGCCAAAGTGCATGGTGCAAGGAGCTACTGGAGTCCTTATTAATCACTTGAAGGAGCTAGTACTTCACACCGATTTAAAACGAGGGGATGTCCACTTCTTCATAACAACCAGTAGCTGGATGATGTGGAATTGGATGATAAGCTCTTTGGCAGTAGGAAATACTATAATTTTATATGACGGCAATCCCGGTTATCCCGGCCCAGGTGCTATGTGGAAATTAATCCAAGATGAAAAAGTAACGATGTTTGGCTGCAGCGCAAGCTATATCAATTATCTCAGAAGTCAGGAGCTTAAGCCTGGAAAGGATTATGATTTGTCATCGTTGCGAGAAATATGGCAAACTGGCTCACCGCTTTCGGCCGAAGGATTTGAGTATGCCTACCGGGAAATTAAACAAGATATGCATTTTAATTCTAGCTCGGGTGGTACAGACATCAATGGGTGTTTTTGCACGGGGACTCCTACCGAGCCTGTATATGCTGGCGAATTACAGGGGCCAGCCCTGGGGATGAAAATAAAAGCATACGATGAAAAGGGCAACTCAATAGTTGACCAGCAGGGTGAGCTTGTCTGCGAAGCTCCTTCTCCGTCGATGCCCCTTTATTTTTGGAATGACCCGGACGACAAAAAATATAAAGAGGCTTACTTTACTGTTTACCCTAATGTATGGCGCCATGGCGATTACGTTGTGTTTCATAGTGATACGCGTGGGGTTACCTTCTTCGGCCGGTCCGATTCCGTCCTGAAGCCCTCTGGAGTTCGCATAGGCACAGCCGAGATATACAACCAAGTGGAAACGTTAGACGAAGTTGCCGATGGCCTGGCAATAGGACAAACCTGGCGAGGAGATCAGCGTATTATTCTCTTCGTTAAACTTGCTGAAGGATATCAGCTGACAGAAGACTTGAAAAATAAGATTAAAATGACTTTACGTAAGAATACTTCCCCGAGACATGTTCCAGCTAAAATTATCGAGGTGCCAGATATCCCCTACACCCTGAATATGAAGAAGGTTGAAAGCGCAGTCACAAACATAATACATGGTAAACCAGTCTTGAACAGGGATGCTTTGATTAATCCAGAATCACTGGATTATTATGAAAACCTGAGGGAAGAGCTTCAAGCAAATTAAAGGCATTCCAAGTTAACAGGATATTGGTATTTTTGTTTGTTAGTGGCATTCCCTTGCTCGCCATATGGATGTTGTTTAATATCAATATCTTGTGAATTAATATTCTGAGATTCTTTCTGCTTAAACCCGGACTACAGCAGTAGGTATCAGCAATTTGTCTCCTTGCCTGGCTCATTGGAGAAGTCGTTGATTTGTTTACCCCTGCTCAACTATGTTAAAGTTCAGAGGATATCGTGAAAGGTTCTGACATAAAGGAGTATCCAGCAGTATGGCTGCAAGCTGCTGGATGTACCGGATGCTCGGTCTCAGTACTCAATGCTACAAATCCTTCTATTAAGAACCTCTTGGTTGACGAGGTGATACCTGGTCATCATATAAATCTAAGGTTTCATCCTACCGTGATGGCAGGGGCAGGAGCGCCTGCCATCGATATTATGGTGGACACCTCACAGAAGAAGAAGGGAGGCTACCTTCTGATTGTGGAAGGTGCTATTCCCACAGCCAAGAATGGCATACACGGGGTAGTGGGAGAAAGAGATGGAAAGCCTGTGACCATGCTGTCACGGGTTGAGGAGTTAGCGAAGGATGCCTTGGTCGTTATCGCATTAGGATCATGTGCTGCCTTCGGTGGCATTCCCGCAGCGTATCCTAACCCTACCGAGTGTCGCAGCGCCGGTGAGGTTCTTCAAGCCAAAGGCATCAATACGCCTTTAGTAAACATACCAGGCTGCCCACCTCACCCTGACTGGTTTGTGGGCACGGTAGCAAGTATCTTGCTCACAGGTCTACCAGGGCCAGAAGACATAGATGAGCATGGACGTCCTAAGGCCTTCTTTGGGCAAACAATCCATGAGAATTGTCCGCGGAGGGCTTACTACGACGAGAATAAATTTGCTAAGAAGTTTGGCGATCCTGGTTGTAACTATGAACTGGGATGCAGAGGACCAATAACACATGCCGATTGTCCTGTGAGGTTGTGGAACGACAAGACGAATTGGTGTGTCGGTTGTGGCGCTACGTGTATTGGTTGCACAGAGCCTGGATTCTTTGACATATCTCCTCTTTACGAGAAATTTAGCGAAGCTGCTCTGCCAGAGGAGGTTTGAACTAATGGGCAAGATTGTAATTGATCCAGTAAGTCGTATTGAGGGACATCTTAAGGTGGAGGCAGTGGTTGATGACGGTGAGGTAAAGGAAGCCAAGAGTGCGGGTATGCTATTTCGTGGCTTAGAGCTAATTATGATAGGCAGGGATCCCCGTGATGCCCAGCGAATAACTCAGCGTATTTGTGGGGTCTGCCCTACAAGTCATTCCATTGCAGCTACTTTAAACTTGGATAGCGCCTTTGGCATCGCTGATAAAATACCGGACAACGGTAGAATAATCCGTAACTTAATTCTTGGGGCGGCTCATATTGCTGATCACATCCTTCACTTCTATCACTTGGTAGCTCTTGATTATGTGGATGTAGCTAAGCTAGCGGAATACGAAGGCAATAATCCTGCCCTGAATTCAATAAAGGACTTTATCGTGCGTGGGGAGCTGGGACCATTTGTCCCTCGTTATGAGGGCGATTATCGCCTGCCTGATAATGTCAATGAGCAGGCAATAGCTCATTATGTTGCAGCATTTGATATGCGTCGCAAAGGTCAAGAGATGCTTTCCATCTTCGGTGGAAAGATGCCTCATAATGTTGGCATCATCCCTGGCGGTGTTGCTTCTGTTCCTGCAGTGGACAATATGACATCCTTCCTGTGGAGGCTGAAGGAACTCCAGGAGTTTATTGATAATGTCTACCTCCCTGATGTACTAGCGGTAGCCCAGGTTTATTCGGATTATCTTGAGATTGGGTGTGGCTGTGGGAAGTTGCTCGCTTATGGGTCATATGAACTGGATGGGAAGGAAGCAGACCTCACCAAGCGCAAGCGGCTGTTTAAGCCAGGGATGACTTCTACTGACCTTAAGTTCGGTGACTTCAATCCAGACAAGATTGCCGAAGAAGTGAAGCATTCGTGGTATGCTGACTCCATCAGCGGTAAACACCCGTCGCGCGGAGACGTTATACCTGATGAGGAAAAGAGCGGGGCTTATTCCTGGTTGAAATCTCCTCGCTATGATGGAATGGTTTTCGAAGTTGGGCCATTAGCTCGAATTATGGTCAACTATGTAGGTGGTAATACCATGGTTAAGAATTTGGTTGATTCTACTTTGTCTCAGGTGAATCTAAAACCGGCAGCCATGTTCTCCACTATGGGGCGCAACCTTGCTCGAGCTCTGGAGACCAAGCTCGTAGCTGACTCTATGGTTGATTGGATTTTGCAGCTCAAGCCTGGTGAGCCAGCCTACGTAAGCTATGAACTTCCTGAGGAGGCTATGGGAATGGGGCTGGTTGGGGCAGCGAGAGGGGCTCTGGGGCATTGGATAGAGATAAAAGAAGGTAAGATCGCCAATTACCAGGTCATCACTCCATCCACCTGGAATATTTCCCCACGGGATGATAAAAACCAACTTGGTCCCTTGGAGCAGGCTATCACTGGGACCAAAATAAAGGATGAAGCTAACCCCTTTGAGATAGTGCGAATTGTGAGGTCGTTTGACCCTTGTCTCGCTTGTTCCGTACATTTGCTCAGTTCCAAAGGAAGGGATTTGGGGAAATTCAAGATTTGCTAGCGGAGAGTTAAAGGAGAGCTCAGGAATGGGAGACTTTGTTCTAGGGGTAGGGAATATCTTATTAAGAGACGAAGGGATTGGTTGCCACGTTGTTCAGGCCTTGGAAAAGATCCCTCTCCCCGATATAAAAGTGGTAGATGGAGGAACATGTTCTGACGCAGTGCAACTTCTTGAGGATGTTGATAAATTGATTGTAGTGGATGCTGCTAAGGGAGGGGGGATACCAGGACAAGTTTATCGTTTTCATCTCGAAGATATAGCTCTAGAGGAGAAACCATTTCTATCCCTTCACGACATAAGCTTGGTAGACAGTTTGCTGCTAATGAGGCGTTTGTACAACATAGGCAAAATTACCATCATCGGGATTGAGCCCAAAGAGATAGAGTGGGGGTTGGAATTATCGCCTGAGCTTCAGGAGAAACTACCCCGGATAGTAGAAATCATATTAGCAGAACTTGATAATAGTGGAGGTCCTCAAGGAGAGACGAAATGTTAATTTCAGAGCAAAAACCACTGGAGGAAATACTGAGTTACCTTGATGGCGAAAAGAATATCTTCCTTATTGGCTGTAAAGGATGTGCTGAGGGCTGGGAGAGTGGTGGGGAAAAACAGGTAATAGAAATGGGGAAAACTCTGCAGGAACAGGGTAAAGCCATCGCTGGTTTTGTAGTTGTTGATATGGTATGTGATAGTGTATTGACTAAGTTGAAACTCAGAGCTCACAAAAGCGAGATTGCTGCTGCGGATTCTATACTGGTGTTGACCGATGGGGCTGGGGTGCAAACTGTGGCCGAAGTGGTGAATAAGGTGGTACATCCTGGCTGCAATACTTTGTCCTCTGGTGGTGCGCATGCTGAGTGGAAGGAGGCAGAACGCTGCCTCGAATGCGGCGATTGCGTGTTAGAGTTTACTGGAGGCATTTGCCCCATTGCCAGATGTTCCAAGCATTTGCTCAATGGTCCTTGCGGTGGCTCGCAGGATGGCAAGTGCGAAGTCAATGCAGATATTCCATGTGCCTGGCAATTGATTATCGAACGGCTGACTGAATTAGGACAGCTCGACAGGCTGGAGAAGCTAGTGCCACCAAAGAATTGGAATGTGAGCCTTACTGCAGGCCCGCCGGTAAGGAGGCTTTCTTAGTGCTATCGTGGGTGAAAGAAGCATGCTAAATAAGCTGGTAGCCTGGGACAGCTATCCTTTGAAGGAATAGATGAATTAAGGAGGACACGAATGAATGCACAGGAGCCAAAACCCTTTGAAGAGATTGTAGGATACCTTGAAGGTAAAAAGAAAATAGTCCTGATGGGGTGTGGAGGATGCGCTACGGTCTTTCACACCGGCGGTATAAAAGACGTAAATGAGATGGCAGAAAAACTCACAAGACAGGGAAAGGAGATCACAGGTAAAATTGGATTGCCTTTCGCAGTATTCGCTTGCTATCTTCCGATGTCTTCCATGTTCCTGAAGGAACACAGAAAAGAGATAGAGGAATGCGATGCCATACTAATGCAGAGTTGTGGTGATGGGGCGCAGGCGGTGCGAGGGTATCTGGAGGAAGAAATGGGTATTGTGAAACCTATATATCCATCAAACAATGCTCTTGGATTTTCCAGCGGAGGTCCCACTGAGTTTAGGGAGGAATGTCAGGCATGCGGAGAATGCGAACTTGGAAAAACTTTTGGTATTTGTCCCTTTGTGCAATGCCCCAAGGGATTGCTTAACGGCCCGTGTGGTGGAACGACTGCAGAGGGTAAGTGCGAAGTAGACCCTACACGCGACTGTGCCTGGGCTATGATTTATAGAAGAGCAGAAGAACTTGGTGAAGTTGATAAGCTTCTGGAAATAGTGGAGCCGCAACACTGGAGTAAGGCAGTGAGGCCACGCAGGCTAGAGATTGAGCCTATTGACTTGATGGAGGAACTGAAGGGGACGAAGAAGGTGATAGAGCATCTGGGCGTGTGATTTGGAAAAGCAATATTACGTGCAGTAACGATGAGCAATCTTAGCGAAGCATTACAGTCAGGTAAATTTGTGGTCACAGGCGAAGTCGGTCCACCCAAGGGTGTGGTGATCCAAGAAATGCTAGAATCAGCTGAACTATACAAAGGGAGAGTTGCAGCAGTTAATGTCACCGACCAACAAAGTGCTGTAATGAGATTGGGTTCATTGGCAGTTTGCCACCTTCTAAAGGACATGGAAATCGAGCCTATTTTTCAGATAACCTGCCGTGATCGCAATCGCATCGCCATCCAATCAGATTTGCTCAGTGCCTACGTCCTCGGGGTTGAGAATGTCCTTTGTCTCACTGGTGACTATGTCACTTTGGGCGACCATCCCCAAGCCAAGCCAGTCTTTGACCTCGACTCAGTCTCTTTGCTTGAAGCTGTGGTTCAATTGCAGCAGGGTAAAGACCTGGCAGGAAAAGAACTTGATGGCGTTCCTAAGTTTTTCCTGGGTGCTACGGTTACCCCAGGCGCTAATCCCTTGGAGCCACAGATTATCAAGATGGAGAAAAAGGTCAAAGCTGGCGCTCAGTTCTTCCAGACTCAGGCTGTCTATGAGCCTGAGAAATTTGAGAAATTCATGCAGGCAGTAAAACATCTTAATGTGCCGGTGCTGGCGGGAATCATTCTCCTGAAGTCAGCCGGTATGGCTCGCTTTATGAACAAGAATGTTGCTGGAGTCCATGTGCCTGATAACCTCATTGAGGAAATGGAGGAGGCAGAGAAAAAGGTGGACAAGAGTATAGAAATTGCCGCCCGTTTGATCAACGAGCTTAAGGAGCTGTGTCAGGGGATACATATCATGCCTATTGGATGGGAGAGAAGAGTCCCAGCAGTCTTGGATGCCGCTGAATTATAAATGTTACAATGAGCAAAAATGAAAAAAGCAACAATAAACGATAACGGCGATATGCTAAGCAAAGAAATGCCAATATTAGAGGTTTTGAAAACCTCCAGTATATTTGAGGGGCTAAGTGAGCAGGCGTTAGCTAAGATAGCTGCTATTTCTCACGAGCAAATTCACCAACCAGGGGAAATTATCTTCACTGAAGGCGATATTGCTCAAAATCTGTATATTCTCAAGGAAGGGAAGGTAGCCCTTGATGCTAACCTGTCAACTCGTCCTGGCTCAGTAAAGCGTGGTACTATCGATGTTATCCTTCCCGGACATGCCTTTGGCTGGTCGACTATTCTCAGATCTCACTTCACTATGGGTGCTCGTGCTATCTCGAGGACTGAGACGATCGCCGTTGATGGAGAAGCATTGCACTCTTTGCTCGCTCAGGATACTGCGACCTCCTCGGTGGTAATGAGGGAGGTGGTAAATATCGTCGACTCTCGACTCACTCGCACCAGAATTACCCTGGCACACTTTCTCTCGGTTGCCTCTCACGACCTGAAATCACCTCTAGCCGCTGTGCAGAGCTACCTCCAGGTCATTCTTGGCGGCTTTGTTGGTGGGCTAAATGAAAAGCAAAGGGAAATGCTTTCTCGAAGTTGTGTTAGAATTGCTGAATTTATTGGGATGATTGATAATATTCTGGATATCTCCCGCTTTGAAGTTGGTGAAATAGAGGCGAAAGAACTATCCCTGTCCGATGTGGTCAAAGACAGCGTCGAGACGCTTCGCCCTTTAGCTGAACAAAAGAAACTGAATGTTACCCTGGACTTACCGCAAAAAACACCCAAAACTAAAGGCTCAGCCACACGCCTCAAGCAGGTAATCACTAATTTAGTGGGAAATGCCATTAAATTCACTTCATCTCCAGGGGAGATTTCTGTCAGGCTGAAAGAAGATAACGGCTTCCTCAGGGTAGAGGTAGCTGATACCGGGGAAGGTATCTCTAACGAGGACTTGCCCAAGATATTCGATGATTTCTACCGTGGAGTGGCTGGAGATACTGCGGCTAAAGGAGCTGGCCTGGGGCTTTCCATCAGCAAGATGATTGTTGAAGCGCATGGTGGGAGAATCTGGGCAGAAAGCCCTTGTCCTGAGACTGGGAGCGGCACCAAATTCGTTTTTACCTTGCCCAAGGACAAGGATAAGACTAAAAAGGGGGAACGAAAAAAGCAATGAAAGCAGGGACTAATCTGGAAAAAGTTTTGGAAAGTGGTGCTTTTGCTGTTACTGCTGAGGCGGGTCCAGCCAAAGGATCGGTGCCTAGCGTTATTGAGAGGAAAGGTGAAATGCTCAAGCCTTGTTGTGATGCCGTGAATGTCACCGATAATCAATCGGCAGTAGTAAGGATGTCGAGCTGGAGCAGCTGTGTTCTCTTAAAGCGACTCGGGCTTGACCCGGTAATGCAGATTGTTGTTCGGGATAGGAATCGGCTAGCTATCCAGAGTGATGTCTTAGGAGCTGTAGCTATGGGAATTCAGAACATCCTGTGCTTGTCGGGAGACCATCAAGCCATTGGCAATCATCCCGACGCTAAAGGAGTCTATGATATCGATTCCATCCAGATGATTCAAATGTTGAAGACCATGCGGGATGAAAAGAAATTTCAATGTGGCGAGGAGATATCAGGCGAAGTGCCTATCTTTATTGGTGCTGCAGCTAACCCTTTCGCTGCCCCGTTTGAGTACCGAGTCCTGCGATTGGCTAAAAAGGTAGAGGCTGGGGCGGATTTTATTCAAACTCAGGCCATTTTCGACGTAGCCAGGTTTGCCAAGTGGATGGAGACGGTGAGCGAACGTGGCCTGGATAAGCAGGCTCACATTCTCGCCGGGGTTGTTCCTATCAAGTCAGTGGGAATGGCCCGTTATATGAAGGATTACGTCTCAGGAGTTTATGTTCCCGAAGAAGTCATCACCCGCCTTGAAGGTGCCAAGAATGTCAAGGAAGAGGGAATTAAAACATGTCTCGAGACAATCGAGCAACTGAAAGAGATTCAAGGAGTTCATGGCATTCATATTATGGCTGTTGCCTGGGAGGAAATGGTGCCTTCCATTGTAGAACAAGCCAAACTCCTACCCAGACCTGTGGTATGAATTCAAGGTAAAAAGGAGGCAATAATGGCAGAGCGGAAGAGAAAAATCTTGATTGTCGATGATGACCCCGATATTTTAGCCGCCATCGGAGCTGTTCTCGAGGCACGAAACTATGAAGTTGCTACTGCTCGAGATGGGGAAGAGGGTCTGGCTAGACTTAAGGAGGAAAAGCCTGATTTAATGATTCTAGACCTTTTAATGCCTCGGAAGGATGGCTTTGCTGTTTGCAAGGAATTGAAAGACCCTCGATGGTCGAAATACAGCGACATGCCTATCCTGATGCTTACTTCAGTAAGGGAAGAGGTCAGCCGAAGGCGGTATGAATTAGAAACTGGCTTGAGCCTCGACGTTGACGACTACGTAGAGAAGCCTATTGACCCTTTTCTGCTCGTTGAGCGAGTGGAAAACCTTATGAAAAGGGAAAAATCATAATGCCAAGGCTTACCCTGCAAAGACACGCAGGGGCCAAGTCTGGGGCTATGGGCGAGACATGAGTAGCTGAGGTGAAAAATGGAAAGACGAGCTAAGATTCTTTTGATTGATGATGACCCCGATTTTGTTGAAGCAACTAAGGTAGTGTTGGAGAGTCGACCTTATGAGATAATCACTGCCTTCGGTGGTGAGGAGGGGCTCAAGAAAGCCCGTGAGGAAAAGCCTGACCTAGTTCTTCTAGACGTCATTATGCCTGATATAAACGGCTTTCAGGTTTGTCAGCAATTGAAAAAAGACCTTCAACTAAGCCAAATCCCCGTAATCATGATTACCTCGTTCTCAGAGAAGTATAGGGAAACTTCGATAGGAGTAAGTCAGGGACTTAGTCTGGAAGCCGAAGATTTTGTCGACAAACCAGTGGCTCCAACGGAGCTTCTTATTCGAGTTGAGAAGTGGTTAAAGTTAAAGAAGTAGCCATAAAGGCTATGGGGTTAATCTAGAAAAGCGTTCTCCTTAAGACATTAAAATGGCAATGCTTGATAAACCAATCCGAGTATCGGAGCTTGATCCAAATTTTAAGGCCGACGTAATAGCTCATGAAGCTGCTGGCGATATAACTGCCTGTTTTTCATGCGGAACCTGCACAGCAGGATGCCCTATCCATGAGGCATATCCTGAGTATGATCCGAGGAAGATGGCTAGAATGGTAAATCTTGGGATGAGGGAAAGGGTTTTGAGTAGTCCTTATATCTGGTATTGTGCTACCTGCCATAATTGTGAACAACGCTGCCCGCAGAATGTGAAGTTCTTCAGTGTACTAAATGTCTTAAAGAATATGGCGGCAAAGGAGGGATATGCTCCCCCTTCCTGGGTTAACCAGACAAAGCAGGTTATGAAAACAGGAATAGTGTTTGCCACGGAGGAAGCATGGGTTAAAAAAAGGGAAGACCTTTCTCTCCGCCCTCTAAAAGATGATGGAAAAGAGGCGGCAAAATTAATCCAGTCAACCGGTGTTGATAAGATTGAACCGAGAGCACAATCATGATGAACAGGTATGCTATATTTTTGGGTTGCACTACTCCTACAAGGGTTCCTCAGTACGAACTCTCCACCAGGTGGATTTGTAAGCATTTGGGGATCGAGCTAGTTGACATTGAAGATTTCGTCTGTTGTGGTTCTAATCAGATAAACATAAGCATGAAAGCTGGCCTTTTATTGTCAGTAATGAATCTAGCCTATGCTGAAGCCCGGGATTTAGACATTGTTGCCCTCTGTGCTGCCTGTGCTGGTGTCCTGACAGAAGCAGCGGAAGAACTAAAAACGCAAGCGGTAAGAGACAGGATAAATAAACAATTATCAACTATAGGTCTGGAATACAATGGGAAAACCCAGGTGAAACACATCTCAAGAGTTATCTATGAAGATATAGGTTTGGATACAATAAGGAAAGAGGCGAAAAGAGATTTATCAAGACTTCAAGTAGCGCCTCATTATGGTTGTCATTATCTGAAACCAGGATGCATGTCTGAAGGGTTCGATGAACCGGATAACCCGAAGACTCTCCACAAACTAATCTGTGCCACCGGTACCATCCCCATTGAATATGAGACTCTTGACTTGTGCTGTGGAGGAAAAACCTTCCCCAATTCTGCGGATTTGACTCATTCCTTAGTAGCAAAAAAGCTTGACAACTTAGAAGGTAAAGAGGTGGATTGCATGGTTGTTCAATGTCAGACCTGTTATCTTATGTACGCAGCTCAACAGAAAAAAGTATCGGAAAAGTCTGGCAAGCAATATGACATGCCCGTTCTTCTTTATCCGCAACTCCTTGGTCTTGCCATGGGCGCAGATCCAGTAGCTGACCTTGGCCTTAACTTGAATACGCCTCCAGTCGATAAACTGCTCACTAAGGTTGAAAATGGATACCAAATCGGAAACTAGAGAAGTAGGCGCTGTCCTGGTTTTAGGGGGAGGAATAGGTGGGATACAGGCATCACTTGATTTAGCAGAGTCGGGATTTCTTGTCTACTTAGTGGAGTCATCGCCCGCCATTGGAGGTGTAATGGCTCAATTAGATAAGACCTTCCCTACCAATGATTGTTCGATGTGCATACTCTCCCCCAAGCTTGTGGAGGCTGGTAGGCATCGAAATATCGGGGTTATCACACAGGCAACCGTAGAAGGGATTGAAGGAGAAGCGGGGAATTTCAAGGTCGCTGTCAAAAAGGCTCCGCGTTACATTATTGAGGATAAATGCACTGGTTGCGCTGAATGCGCTGAGGTATGCCCTGTGCAGAGGCCAAGCGTTTATGAGGAGGGTTTGGCGCAGAGAAAGGCAATTTATCGACCGTATGTACAGGCTATCCCTAATATCTTCTCTATCACGAAGAACGAAAGACCTCCCTGTACTACCACCTGTCCCATAAATACCAATGCTCAAGGTTATATAGCCTTGATTCGGCAGAAAAAGTTCAAAGAGGCTTTAACCTTGATCAGAGAGAAAAATCCTCTTCCGCTCATCTGTGGTAGGGTATGTACCCACCCATGTGAGACAGAATGTAATCGAAAAGATGTAGACGAGTCCATTGCTATCAGGGCTCTCAAGCGTTTCGTTGTTGATTATGAATTAGCCTACGGCGTGGAAGAAATACAACCTGCTCAAAGGAACAAGGAAGAGAAAGTAGCGGTAATTGGCTCTGGCCCAGCCGGTCTAACCTGTGCTTATGATCTGGTTAAGCTTGGCTATGGGGTGACAGTATTTGAAGCCTTACCCATAGCTGGCGGGATGCTGGCGGTTGGCATTCCGAACTATCGCCTGCCGAAGGAAATGTTGAAGATTGAAGTTGAGGCCATTCGAAAACTAGGCGTTGAAATAAGGTTAAATACTCCTATTGGCAAAGATCTGACAATTGATGATCTCCGGGGTCAAGGTTATAAAGCGATATTCATTGGAGTAGGAGCGCATAGAAGTAGGAAATTAGATATCTCAGGAGAAGATTCTGAAGGAGTCGTACATGGGACCGACTTTTTGCGGGAGCTAAACCTTGGGAAAGAGGTCAAAGTCGAAGAAAAAGTAGCCATCATCGGTGGCGGCAATGTAGCAATAGACACTGCTAGATCCGCAATTAGATTAGGTGCCAGGGAGGCACTCATTCTCTATAGAAGGTCGAGGGAAGAGATGCCAGCATCGGACGAGGAGATTGAAGCTGCCCAGGAAGAGGGGGTTAAGATCCAGTATTTGGTGGCTCCGGTAGAAATTCTTTGTGAAAATGATAAGGTTACAGGGATGAAGTGTATTAGGATGGAGTTAGGTGAGCCTGATGAAACGGGCAGAAGGCGCCCCATACCCATCGAAGGCTCAGAATTCACCGTTGATACGGAGATGGTCATTCCTGCTATTGGGCAGGCTCCAGGTCTCTCCTTCCTGCCCGGGGGTAAATTTGGAATTGGGCGCGGGGATACACTTGATGTTAACTCAATAAGCCTGGAAACGAATGTGCCGGGAGTATTTGCCGGGGGAGACGCGGTTAGTGGTCCCGCTACTGTGATTGAGGCAATGGCTGCTGGCCGCAGAGCCTCTAACTCCATAGATAGATATCTGAGGGGTGAAAATCTGAAGGACAATCGAGAAAAAGAATTTATGACTACTACTCATGCTCCCTTAGACATTGATATTTCAAAGGTTGATAAAGAGCCTCGCCGGAGTATGCCTACTATCCCAGTAGAGGAAAGAAGAGGCACTTTTAATGAAGTAGAGCGGGGCTTTAGTGAAGATATGGCTGTTCAAGAAGCCGAGAGGTGTTTGGACTGTGGTATATGCTCTGAGTGCATGGAGTGTGTCAATGCTTGCAAAGCAGAGGCGGTAGATCATCGGCAGAAGGAAGAGATAATCGGGCTCAATGTAGGTTCCATTATATTAGCTCCTGGGTTTGATGAATTTGAAGCCCAGTTGAAGCCAGAATATGGTTATGGCAGATTCCCTAATGTAGTAACTAGCATTCAGTTTGAGCGAATACTCTGTGCCTCTGGACCATTTCAGGGTCATCTTCAAAGACCTTCGGATGGCAAAAAGCCCGAATCGATAGCCTTCATTCAGTGTGTTGGCTCCCGAGATTTTTCCTGTGACAGGCCCTATTGCTCCTCAGTCTGCTGCATGTATGCAATTAAGGAGACAATAATAGCCAGAGAGCATGCCGGGGATGTAAAGCCTACCATCTTCTATATTGATATGCGCACTTATGGAAAGGATTTTGATAAATACCTGGAACGGGCGAAAGAGGAATACGGCGTGAGATTCATCCGCTCCAGAGTCTCGGAAGTGCAACAAACCCCCGAGACTGAAAACCTGATTATAAAGTATGAGTCTGAGGATGGTGGGTTGTTTACCGAGGAATTCGATTTGGTGGTTCTCTCTGTGGGTTTGGGTCCTCCCAAGCAGGCAACAGAGCTGGCAAGTAAATTAGGGATTGAGCTCAATGAGTATAATTTTGCCAGGACGGATCCATTCAGGCCGATGGAGACTTCCCAACCTGGCATATTTGTCTGCGGAGCCTTTAGTGGGCCTAAGGATATTCCCGAGACAGTGACACAGGCCAGTGGAGCTGTGGCTTGTGCTGAAAGTATGCTCTCTCCTGCAAGAGGCAGCTTGGTGACGGAAAGGGAGCTCCCTCCGGAAATCGATGTCACTGGCCAGGAGCCAAGAATTGGTATCTTTACCTGCTACTGTGGAATAAATATCGGTGGATATTTAGATGTCCCTCAAGTAGTTGAATATGCTAAAAACCTCCCTGGTGTTGTCTACGCAGAGGATAATCTCTATACCTGCTCCCAGGACACTCAGGAGCGAATAAAGGCGATGATAAAGGAACATAACCTTAATCGGGTAGTGGTTGCCTCCTGCACCCCAAGAACTCATGAGCCTTTATTTCAGGAAACAATCAGGGAAGCAGGGCTTAATCGCTTTCTCTTTGAGATGGCTAATATCCGTGATCAATGTAGCTGGGTTCATATGCATGAGCCGGAAAAAGCCACCCAGAAGGCTAAAGATTTAGTTCGCATGGCGGTAGCTCGTGCCACCTTGCTTGAGCCATTGCATAAGGTGACCTTGGGTCTCAGCCATGATGCCTTGGTCATCGGTGGGGGGATAGGAGGGATGACTGCGGCACTTAAGCTCGCTGAGCAAGATTTTAAGACATATCTTGTGGAGCAAGAAAAGGAACTGGGGGGTTGGGCGAGAAGAGTTCATTTCCCTCTTAACGGGGAAAATCCTCAGGGCTTTCTACAATCCCTGATAAAACAGGTCAAGACAAATCCACTAATCGAGATTCTCACAGACACGGTTGTGACTAAGACGGAAGGATTTGTTGGTAACTTTAAGACGACTTTGGCAAGTGAGAATGGACAAAAGCAGCGGTTGGTCGAGCACGGAGTGATCATTGTAGCTACAGGGGCCAAAGAGTATCGGGGGCCCGAATTCCTCTTGGGGCAGAACGAGAAAGTGCTTACCTTAAGTGACCTCGAAGAAAAACTCGTCAGTTCTCCTCAAGAAGTAACGAGAATCAAGAACATAGTCCTGATTCTATGCGTCAGGCCTGAAGGAGAGAATTACAACTATTGCAGCCGGGTCTGTTGCACCGTGGCTATTAAGAATGCTCTCAAGATCAAGGAGATAAATCCAGAGGCAAATATTTACATACTGTATAAGGATATCCGAACTTATGGATTTAAAGAAGAACTTTACACCAAGGCAAGAAAGAAGGGCATAATATTTATCCGCTACACTGATGAAAAACCGCCTGAAGTTCGCCCCACCGATGGTAAATTTGAGATTGACATCCTTGAGCCCATTTTAGGTGAGGAACTTATTTTGTCTTCAGATTTGCTAGTGTTAGCTACGCCCATGATTCCTTCTGAAACCAACGAAGAGCTAAGTCGCATATTGAAAGTGCCTCTCACTAAAGAAGGCTTCTTCCACGAGGCACATGTAAAGTTAGCTCCAGTTGATTTTGCTTCAGAGGGAATATTCATGTGTGGCACAGCTCATTCCCCTAAATTTATTGATGAAGCTATTGCTCAGGCACAGGCAGCAGTCGGGCGAGCCACCACTATTCTAGCTAAGAACCAGCTTGAAGTGGGCGGAGCTATTTGTCAAGTTGATCGGGAAAAGTGTATAGCTTGTCTTACTTGTGTGCGTGTCTGCCCTTATGGTGCACCTTATATTAATAAGGAAGGACTGGCGGAAATCGAGGTGGCCAAGTGTCGAGGCTGTGGCATTTGTGTTGCAGAATGTCCTAGAAAAGCAATAAAGCTGTTCCATTATAAGGAAGAACAGGTAGAAGCGAAGATCGAGGCTTTATTAACAGCGGTTGTCTGATGAAGCATGAGATGATATCGGAAAACCACTTCGAACCAGTAATCGTTGCCTTTTGCTGCCATTACTGTGCTTATGCTGCCGCCGACCTCGCCGGGATTATGAGATTGCAATATCCGCCTAATATCAGGGTTATTAAGCTGCCTTGTTCAGGCACGATTGATGTTCTACATATTCTGAAAGCCTTTGAGCTAGGGGCTGATGGTGTGTTCGTTGCTGGCTGTCTTGAAGGGGGCTGCCACTTTGTTGAGGGGAATATTCGAGCTAAAAGACGGGTCGACCGTGCTAAGGCTATTCTCGATGAAATTGGCTTGGGAAATGAACGGCTTGAAATGTTCTTCATGTCCTCTTCAGAGGGTATCCGCTTTGCTGAAGTCGCAGGAGAAATGACTGAGAAGGTAAGGAAACTTGGGCCAAGCCCACTAAAAGGAGTTTAACATGATAATAGCGAAACAAAAACCGCTGGGAGAGATAAGGGAGATGCTCGAAGGTTACGAAGACATTTTGGTCTTGGGCTGCGGCACATGTGTTGCTATTTGCATGGCTGGTGGGGATAAGGAGGTGGAGGTTCTTGCCGCTTCTCTGCGCATGGCAGACAAGATGTCTGGCAAGAACCGAGTGTTCAAGGAACACACAGTCGAACGCCAATGCGAATGGGAATTTCTGGATGAGATCGCAGCGAACGTGAAACAGGTGGATGCAGTTCTTTCGTTAGGTTGTGGCATTGGGGTTCAGGCTATTGCTGAGCGATTCCCTGAAATCCCTGTTCTCCCGGGGCTCGATACCCTATTTATGGGAATGCCTGTGGAGGAGGGCATATGGGTTGAACGATGTTCTGGCTGTGGAAATTGCATCCTTGATCAAACTGGCGGAATCTGTCCCATAACAAGGTGCTCTAAAGGATTGGTTAATGGTCCTTGTGGTGGCTATCGTGATGGCAAATGCGAAGTCGACCCCACACGAGATTGCGCCTGGATTCAGATTTATGAGAGATTAAAGAAAATGGGGCGGTTGGATATGCTCTATATCCCGCAGCCACTGAAGGATCATTCTAAAGTGGGTCATCCCCGTAGCATTACATTATAAATGGAAAGCCGCCATTCATCATTGCCTAACATTCGAGAGCAAGCTTATGAACTCGCCTATAGGCTTGCTTGTGAACAACTGGCAAGTATGGACGTAGAAGAACTATGCCGTAAGACTGGTGCACAATCCATGGATTCCAGCAAGATAATCGTTGAGTATTTAAACCGGCGGTATCTTATTACCTTTCCTGATGGCGAAATTTCGTTATGCGATGATGACAAGGAAGTGCCCCTAAAGGACAAAATCCTGATACTCCATTATCTAACTTCAGCAAAGGGCACTCCCCTTACTAACAAACTGATTACCTTCAAGCAACTGCCAGGATGTGCCAGCTATTTTCCAGTGTTTTCCCAACTGACTGTAAAGCCCCTTTTGAACCATTTTGGTAAGGAGCCTGAACTACTAATGGCCTCTGTCGCGAAACTGGGAGGTCATAAAGCAGGTTATGGTGATGTATCTGTGACCATCAATGCTTTCCCTAGAGTGCCTGTAACTATAGCTTTGTGGCGAGGTGATGATGAGTTTCCTCCTAGGGGCAGCATAATTTTCGATAGCAACATTTCTGATTACCTATCCGCTGAAGATATAAGGGATCTTTGTGCAACTATCGTTTGGAAGTTAATCAAAGGCTTACCCTATTTCTCACAATAAGGGTGTCATTTCAGATAGAGGTTTCCTCAATCCCTTTCTCTTGCTTACTCTCAAAAAATTCCTCCAACTTGCTCCTTATCTGCCGGGCTTCCTCGGCGCTCTTTGGCGCTGACTGGTAGACATTAAAGCCCTGAACATCGGCATAGAGCAAATCAGGGTCGAAATCCACGAAGCCTAGAAGCTGGTAATCGGGCAGGTTCTCCTTGATGAATTGGCGTGCTGACTCATTATTCGTCTTAGAACCAACTATGAAGCAATGGCTTACCCCTAGACTTGAGGCGTATTTTTCAACTGTTCGAGCCGTCTGAAAGCTGCGCTGCCCCGGTTCAACCACAATTATGAAGGCATCCACTCCTTGAGCTGTCCCTCGCCCCAGATGTTCTACTCCAGCATCCATGTCCAGAATCAGCAACTCATCCCGCCCGAGAATGAGGTGACTGAGCAAAGCTTTCAGCATAGCGCTCTCGGGACAAACGCAGCCCGCCAGCGGACCCTTGATCGTCCCCATAACCAGAAGTCTAACTCCTTCCCACTCCATAGAGAAGCGGTCGGGAATGTCATCAACCTTGGGATTTAGTTGGAAGAAGCTGCCAATAGTACCTGGCTGTGCCCCAGTGCGCTCATAGATTAGGTCTCCCATTTCGACAATAGGAGTGATCTGCGCGGCTAATTCTGGCGGAATGCCTAAGGCTGAAGCCATGTTGCCGTCCGGGTCGGCGTCAGCTACAATAACCCTATAGCCGTTCTCTGCATAAGCCATAGCTAAGAGCGCCGCTAAGGTGGTCTTCCCTACACCCCCTTTCCCTGAAATAGCTATCTTCATTGGCTTTTAACCTCTGATTAATTCTAACACCTAAGGTCGCGGACCACTATAGTAGTCGCGTGTGAATCACATATATTCTAAGAGATTCCAGCTTGGGAAGATATCTTTAGGACTAGCAACGATCCTCAAACCATCGTAATAAGCCTTATTTACCGATAATTCAGGGTGTATGCTGTCCTCAGAAATCGCTTAGCGCTTTCCGCATTCCTTTCAAATACGAAGTGTCATTATGTTTGGTCAGGATGAAGCGGCCGTCTACATAGTCAAAATTTGTGATTCCACCCACATCTTGCTTGATATGCCAAAAGTGTGAACTATCCAGTCCCAAGAGCGAGCATATCAAAACTTTATTCACCACACGATGCGAGACTAGTACTGTACTCCCTTTGTATTTAGAGACTACCTCATTAACTACACCGAGGGCTCTTTTCGCCACATCATCCAGATTCTCTCCGCCGGGCATTCTTACCAGATGTGGATTAGCTTGCCACTCATTATGAAGGTCTGGATATAACATTGCCACTTTTTGTTTAGGTAAGCCTTGCCACTCCCCGTAGTCGAAATCTATAAGGCCATGGGTAACTTGTATGGTAACATCTTGGTATTGAGCCACAATATTTGCCGTATCCAATGCCCGTCTGAGCGGGCTGGAATAAATAGCATCTAGCTTCAATCGCCCCAGATACTTGCCCAGCAACTCTGCTTGCCTAATACCCGCCTCATCTAGGGCTACATCAGCCCTTCCCCTATATGTTTCAGCTACATTCCACTCAGTTTCGCCATGCCTTACCAGGATAATCTCTGCCATAAGCTCACCAATATATTCTCGGTTGTGTTATCTAATTTGGGGAAAGTTTCCCCAGCTAGTTTTTGTCTTTGTCAAGATTCCTCCCAAGCATTTTTATTGTTTTGCTCTTATAACGCAAGTTAGGTCAAGGGCTGTGTAGTATTGCTATGGCCGTGTGTGCTGCTTTGCGGGGTAGAGCTAAACCGATAGTAAGATAGCCAATCGTCTATTTATTCGAAAATCTATTTGGTCATCATTTCAAATATTTTCTGCTCCAATTCTAGAGCTTCCTGTGGAAGACTTTTCGGTTTGCCAAGGAGTGAAGACAGTATGAATATTTTTGCTACTCTTTCAACCAACTCAGCGGTCTCAAATGCCTTTTCCAGATTTTTCCCACAACACAAAGAGCCATGATTTGCTAAAAGAACTGCATTCTTCTTCCCCAGAGCTCTTACTGCATTTTGTGCTAATTCCTTGCTACCTGGCATACCGTATTCTGCGACTTCTATCTCACCACCAATCATAAGCACCATCTCATCGAGGAAAGGTGGAATTGTTTTTCCCAATGATGCAATTGCAGTGGCGTATACGGAATGGGTATGAACTATCGTCCCAATATCTGGTCTAGTTGTGTAAATCCCGATATGCATATCAGTTTCCACAGATGGACTTCGTTCTCCGTCCAGGACATTCTTTTCCAAATCCACTACCAAAATATCATCAATCTCAATCTTATCGTATTCTACACTGCTTGGAGTAATCAGGATTTTATCTTCGCCTGAAATTCTAATGCTAATATTTCCCGACGTGCCAATTACAAGACCTTTATGCAACATTTTCTTACCGGCTTCTACTATGTCCGTTTTCAATTTGTTGATTTCTTTCTCATCCATGTTTTCTCTGGTAAATTCTACATCGGTGTAAAGTTAAAACCAATCCTCGCTGGAGGAGCAAAATTTAAATATCAGTCCCGGTGGCCGTCCTCGCCCTGCTTGGCCGCACTTATCACCAACTTCAAAATCAGCAAAATATCTCTTGTTGTCCCGAAGCCACAGCTTTTTCCCTTGAAAGAGTTCTTCCATGGTTTCATTGTCTGGTTGCTGCACACTCTCAAATTTCATTCGATAGCTAGCCTGTGGCGGCATGAAGTTGCTGTAATTATATACCTCGCCGTTAGGATAGGGAAACCTTCGGATTGAAACCTAAAACGTAATCGAAAGGGAATAGTATGCGGTCTATTTATCGCTAGGATAAGGAAGTGAGGTTAGGTTGCAGCAGGATAGAAAAGGCAAATTAGTACAATAAGCTAAAGACCTAATTCCTTAGCTACAACTTCGCGATGGAAGTTGCTATTGCCAAAGGCCATCGCTCCTGCCTTCGCCCTCCTGTAGTAGAGATGCATATCATGGTCCATGGTGAAACCAATCCCTCCGAAGATCTGATGTCCCAAGATAGTTACTCGCTGATAAGCATCACCTACCCAGGCCTTGGCTATAGCCACACTCTTGGTGGCAGGAAGACCTTCATTGAGTTCCCAAGCTGCCTTATAGGTAATGTACCGTGCACCATCAACATCTGCCACCATATTGGCACAATAGTGCTGAACAGCCTGGAAAGTACCAATAGGGCGATTAAATTGAATCCTTTCCTTAGCATAGTTAACAGCCATCTCTAATGCAGCTTGAGCACCACCAACCATCTCAGCACACTTGGCTACAGCAGCCTTCTCCAGAGTATCCTGTATCACAGGCCAGCCCTGGTCCAGTTTCCCTAATATACTCTCCTTCGGTACACTGACATTATCAAAGACAACCTCATTCTGTTTGTCACGTGCCAGCGTCTTAAGGAGAGTGCATTTGATCCCCGGGTTTTTGGCATCAACCACAAAAATAGTGATGCCCGTCTTGGGGTTTGTTGTCTCCTTTGTCCTAGCCACACATAAGAGGTAATCCGCGACATTAGCATCAGTAACAAAAAGCTTAGTGCCATTGATGCTATAGTCACCATTCCGATGGGAAGCTTTGACTGTGATAGAGGATGCATCATAGCCGGCAGAAGGCTCAGTCAGTGCCATGGTGAGAATCAGCTCTCCCCTGGCAATCCGAGGCAAAAATTTCCTCTTCTGCTCTTCACTGCCAGCCTTCAAAATGGGCAATCCACCAAGGACTATGGTGGGGAAAAATGGGCCGGGCAAAATGTTATATCCCATCTCGTCAAGAAGAACCGCCAAATCCAGGAAAGTACCACCACCACCATCATATTCTTCAGGAAAGACCAGCCCCATCCACCCAAGCTCTGCCATCTTCCGCCACAACTCAAGTGAATAACCCTTGTCACTCTCATCTAGCTCTTTTACCAGTTTCTTGGGGCACTCCTTGGTGAGAAAATCACGCGCTGCTGTTTTTAATATCTCCTGCTCTTCGCTTAAACCAATATCCATTCTCTTGCCCCCTGTTTTATAGTCGCCTAAGCCATTTTCTACATACTTGACTACTTCCGGGGTAATCCCAATCCCCTTTGAGCGATAATGTTGCGTTGGATCTCGTTGCTGCCACCACCAACTCCTATGGAGAGGCAGTTTAGACACAACCTTTCTATCCTGCCCTGGAGAACCGCCCATTTAGAATCTCTCTCCAGTTGCCCATAAGGTCCAGCAATATCCATTCCTACATCCGCTAGACGTCTTAATAGCTCGCTAGTAAATACAAGTGACATGGAAGATTCATAGCTAGGGTGGAGATCCCTACTGAACATCCAGGCAATGCGATAACACATCATGCGGCTGACTTCAATCTCCACTGCCATTTCTGCTAACTTCTGTCGAATTACAGGGTCTTTATGACACTTCCTTTCCTTGGCATATTCCAGCAGGTCTTCTAAAAGTCGTTGAAATGTTGCGGCCGTGCCAATGAGAGAGCGCTCGGAATCCAGGGCTATCATCAGTTCATACCAGCCATTGTTTTGCTTCCCTACCAGGTTTTCTTTGGGGATGCGTACATTATCAAAGAAAACCTCGTTGAATGAGTGACGATTCATGAGATTTATCAAGGGATGTATCGTGATTCCAGGAGTCTTCATATCAACAACAAACATGCTGATTCCATCATATTTTCTGGGGGCATTGGGGTCAGTTCTGGCGGCAAGCCAGCAATAGTCAGCATAATGGGCATAGCTGGTCCAGATCTTATTGCCATTGA
>Ga0307437_1000049_pt1 | contig 86213 bp, 63 predicted proteins | sample SalMarWE160390MG_FD_202146 | JGI IMG/M metagenome (GOLD analysis project Ga0307437, IMG submission 202146) | Salt marsh sediment microbial communities from the Plum Island Ecosystem LTER, Massachusetts, United States - WE1603-90 | ecosystem: Environmental > Aquatic > Marine > Intertidal zone >...
CGCGGCGGCGGTCCCCCAAAAAAGAGGAACTCAACAAGGTAGATCAGGTCGGCGACATTGATCGCTCCATCGACATTGACGTCGCCCGAAATATGACCAATCATGGTAACGTCACCGAAAACGGTGAACGAAGAAAGGTCGGCAAACTGCCCGGACACACTGTACATAAGACTGGCGGTGTCAAAGAAAGGAAGATAGCCGAGGACCATGTCGCTTGCCGAAAAAGTGATTTCCATCACTTCACCGGTAAATCCCGGGCGGGTAGGCAGAATCTGGGTGGACATCGGCTCGATGACATCATTGATCAAAATAGTCGATGGGTTTATATCGGTAACACTCGGTCCGGCGAAGTTGCCCACATAGGTAGTACCTATGATGGGGTCGATGGCGAACGCCCAGTAAGCAAACATAACGGTTGGCTCAACCTCAGCTTTAGCCTCCAGGTTAGCCAACACCTCAATCGCAGTGGGGATCGGGTCTACGCCATAGTCGGAAGTATACGCCTCTTCGAGCACTCCGATACCTGTGTAGCTCAGCAATGGGCCGGGGTTGAAGATTGGTGGAGGATCATCGAAGCTGTTTGAAAAAGCCAGCACCCGGGTGGAGACACCATCGAAATTGTAAGATATATCCAGCGCTCCAACCAAAGACACAGGGACGATATTCCCTCTGAAAACCAGATAAGCGGCTGTGAGGCTGTCAGGGTAGGTAATGCTTACGGTTTTCGTCTCGGGATCCTGGATAAATACGGCTGTATCGTCCGAAGGCTTGGGGAAAGGCGGTGCGTCGCCGATGATAATCCGCCACATGTAAACAAGATCATCGAGAGTCAACACGACGCCGTCCACATTCACATCAGTAGCTGCAACCTGAGCGGGAGGATTGATAGTAAAGACACTCAGCCCATACAGGAAGTAGTTGGCAAACAACACCCAGTCAGCGATCTCATTCGGTACCCCGTTCAGATTAATATCACCTTTAAAATCGAGCGATTCAGCACAAATGATGTCTATACCGCCGTTGTAGAAGTCAATCATGCGAATCGCAAAACCCGGTGGGATGGAGTCAACACAACTATTAGGGGCACCAAAGTAAGTAGGAAACGGGGAGTCCTGATTCATTTGATAGTACAATGCTCCTGCCCATTCGTAGACATCTCGGGAGACAAGAAGAGATTCCCCGCTTTTTGCGGCAAAAGCGTTGTCTGAGCAGTCGGCCCAGTAAAAGCGAATTGGCACCCATTGGCACTCGTAGGATAGGTCGTTGGTCACGCGGAATCGAAGGCTAAACAATTCGCCGGAATTGTTGCCGTAGCAGGTTGGATGGTCATCCCCGTTGTTGGTTTCAGCAAGGGCGACTACTCTGACTATGCCTAAATCTGGTGGGGAGGACTCGAACCGGTAAGTAAAGTATTCCCAGTCACAATCCGTCAACAACTGTCCCTGTTCGGCTGACTGGAAAAGAAGAGCTACAGCGTCGTATGAAAAGAGAATATCAAAGCCGCCTACTTCAAACGTGGAATCAGTGTTAACCCAAGTGATGCTGAACTCTGTTTCCTCTCCCAGGAAGGCGTTCCGCACAACCTCAAACATTACTGACGGCTGGTCTGTCACCTGAGGCAAGACGGTGTTCGGCGAGATGGCCCAAGTTAAAGCCAGCAGCAGACACCAGGGCAAGAGATGTCTGCGAGTCTCCCTCATTGAGTCGCTACGTTTTGACATTTGTCCTCCTGTTTGTTTAGAGTTTAATTAGCCTGTCAAAACCTATAGCGCTGGTACTATGCGGTGACCTTATATGAAAATAACAGCAGTTACTATTAACTTGCCTTAATTATAAGAAATATACATCTAAATGTCAAGCGCTTTCTGTTGCTTGTAGGGTGATATCTTTGAGAAAGAGTGTGTAAAAGACAGAAGGTGTATCCTTTAGCGGGCTGTTGAAAAACGGTTCAGCTGTCATTGCGAGTCCGGCTAAGACGGACGTGGCGATCTCTAAGTGGTAGCTCTATAATGACCATAGATTGCTATGCTTCGCTCTCAATTACCGAAACATCACTTTTTCAATAGCCTGCTAGTGCTCATGTTGTGCCCACTGCTAATGTATCGTCCCATAAATAACCTGCAAAGTAACTTGCGTATTCTGTGGCGGGGTTATTATCCGATCGCCCCGCATTACAGGGGCTTTCCCGTAGGGTCTGAAGACCCGCCGGTCACAAGATGATGCCGTGGGCTGAAGCGGTTGTGGTGGCCCAGGCTCTTGTGAACCAAGCTCACGACGTCCAAGACCTTATGACAACGCACGATTGTAACTCAAAAACCACTTGAAAAGCTGACATATTCGTCTTACCTTCCCGCTTAAAACGACCGAGTCCTGTGAGGTCACAACTGGGAACAGCGGCAGCGAAAAGGCAATAAAAGGCCCCCCCTTTTCAAACTGGAGGAAAGAAGGATGTATTTTGATCTTTTGAGCGACAGGGATATGAAGGCAATCGATGCGCTGATCGACGTCTACGGTGGAGCTAAATCCATAAACGACAAGGTCAGCGCTACGAGAGATTACAAGACCAGAAAAAAGATCGCTGTCGATAAGGGTTATGGGGAAATGCTCAAGCAGGCTGAAGAGTATACTAAGAACTTTCCCAAGGTTGAGGATTATATATCCAAAGAGGGAATCAAGGTTACCAAAAAGGGTGTCTGCACCACTCAGGTTTCCGGTTTCCAGGGGAGCCGGGTGACTCTTGACTGCCTGCGCCGAATTGCCCAAAAGCCGGACATACTGTTTCCCACTGAGATGATTTCAGTTGTCGCGCTCACGGAACATTATGTTTACAGTGGTGACCTGCTGGCGACGCTGGCGATGGCTGAGAACATCTTAGGAGCCAGCAAATTCTGCTCGACAAATCTAATCGGCATCCCCCTACCTGAAGAACGATTCGCCAGAATTGAAAAGGTAACTGGCGAGACATTTGATCGACGTGATATTGGTGGGGGACTGAGTCAATTGATACTCAAGAATATGGGGACGCCGTTTGGGAATTTTGGAGGCATCGAAGTCGGCGATAATAATCACCTGGTCTACCTTGACGGAGTTACACGGGCGGCGCTTGAGACCGGAGCTAATTTTTTCCTTAATCCGAGCTGGTCAACTATCGTGGCTGCGTGCTACTATGGCAGGGAGATTCCGGCGATTAGCTTTAAGATTTCGATGCTTCTGTCCACGCAAAATGCGATTCTGTTCCGAATGTTAATGAACATTTTCAAAGCGTATCTACGCGATGACGGCACAACACCAATATATGAGATCAACATCGGTAACGCGGTCAGCCCTGATACCTTTATGCAGTGCGCCAGAGAGCTTAAGGCTTCCGGCCTGCCGGAGATTTCGTTGGCTGCGCACATGAGGATTAATCCCGACCTCGGGATGGAAGGCTTCAACTGGACTGAAAACGCGCACAAGGTGCTCGATGGCGGCTGCGACATTACCATCAAGTACGAAAGTGACGGGACGTCGCGCCCCTATGACACCATGGAGGCGTATTTCCTTTCCGACGAGGAGCGGGATGAAAAGGCAGAACTGATTGGCGATGTGATCTATCATAAGTGCATCCGTTGTGATAAGGACGCCAAAGAGATTATGCGTCGCGGCCATGGAGTCAGGTTTGCACAAATTGCGTACAAGTCGTAGGGAAACGGTATGAATGACCAGGTCGGGCAGTGGGACGGCACGGTCTATCCCGAGATGATCCGGGGTCTGCCGGAGATTGATATTCAGGTAGAGGGCGTCCGCGGCTGGTTGCTTTCGGGCAGCGATAAGCAGGTGGTCTTTTTTGATATCCAACCGGTTGGAGAGATTCCGCCGCATTCGCACTGCGCCCAGTGGGGGATAATGCTCGAAGGCGAGATGTCGTTGACCATCGACGGAGATACAAAGGTCTATCGAAAAGGTGACTGGTATTACATCCCGGAAGGCGCGGTGCATTCGGCCAACTTTATCTCACGAGTCAACGTCATAGATGTTTTTGATGCCCCCGATCGTTACAAAACCAGATAGTCCAAGTAGGGCAGAACCACCTTTCGACAGGCTCAGGGCAGGCATGGGATTTTACCCTATAGTTGCTTATTTACAGGACACAACACTGTATTGCCATAAAGGAGGATGCAAACAATGCGCTTACTATTGATCGGTTTTGGAACCGTTGGGCAAGGGCTCGCCGAGCTGCTCATCGAGAAGGAGAAAGCGCTGTTCGATGAGTACGGACTCAAAACCCAGGTCGTTGGCATTTCGGACATGCTCAAGGGAAGTGTGTACAACGCTGATGGCATTGATCTGCCCAAAGCCCTGGAGATAGCAAAGTCGGGCGGAAAAATCTCTGAGTTACCCGACAAATATGAAGGCGATGCTCTCAGCATGATCAAGACGGCCGATGCCGACATGATGGTGGAGGCGACGTATACCGACATTAAAACAGCCGAACCGGCAACCTCGCACATCCGGGCAGCCCTTGAGAAAGGGATGCATGTGTCCACGACCAACAAGGGCCCTACGGCGTTGTATTTTTATGAGCTGGTCAAACTTGCCAAAGATAAGGGCGTGAAGTTTCTCTTCGAGGGAACCGTGATGAGCGGCACGCCGCTTTTGAACCTGATCAGGGAAACACTTGCCGGCAGCTCTATTTCCGAAATCAAGGGGATCCTTAACGGGACGACGAACTATATCCTCAGCCAAATGGAGGAAGGGCACGCCTACGAGGATGTTCTCAAAAAGGCGCAGGAACTTGGCTACGCCGAAGCTGTCCCTGACGCCGATGTCCTGGGTTGGGATGCGCTGGCAAAAGTGACTATTCTGGCCAACGCCGTGTTCGGCGCCCGTTGCAAGCCGGATGATTTCCCCTGCAAGGGGATTACCGACATTACCGTCGATGCCATCGCCGACGCGAAATCGCGCGGCAAACGCTTCAAGCTTATCGGCAGGGTCTGGGGTGAAGGCAACCAGGTCAAGGGAAGCGTGTCACCCGAGGAAGTTGACTTGACGCATCCTTTGGCCGGAATCATGGGGGCGACTAACGCCGTCACAATCTCGACGGACACTCTTGGCGACGTCACCATCGTCGGGCCGGGCGCCGGACGAACTGAAACCGGTTACAGTACCCTGGTTGATATTATTCACGCTGGAGGAAAACGATGAAGATGCTGCTTGACGGTCGGTGGGTCGACCGCGATGAAAAAATAGACGTGCTTGATCCCTTTGACAATTCCGTCATTGACACGGTTCCCAAGGGAACAAAGGCAGATGTGGAAACCGCTCTTGCGGCCGCCGCCAAAGGCTTTGAGGTCACCAAGAGGATGACCGTCTATGATAGAGCGCAGATTCTGTACAAGGCCGCAGGAATAATCTCCGACAACCTTGAGGACTATGCCGCCGTGATCGCCAAGGAAGGCTCGAAGACGATCAACGAGGCCAGGAAAGAAGCGTCACGCTGCGTCAACACGTTGACCTGTTCCGCCGAAGAGGCCAAACGGATTTTAGGTGAAACAATCCCGTTTGATTCTTTTCCCGGCGGTGAAAAGCGGCGTGGCTATTACTATCGTTTCCCTATAGGCGTAGTGCTGGCGATCACCCCCTTTAACGACCCGTTGAACCTGGTGGCTCACAAACTGGGACCGGCCATTGCCGCCGGTAATTCCGTCATTCTAAAACCCGCCACAGTCACCCCGCTGTCTGCGATAAAACTGGTAGAGGCTTTGCTTGAGGCGGGGCTGCCGCCGATGGCGATTCAAGTCATCACCGGTTACGGCTCCGAGATTGGCGACCCGCTGGTATCGGATGAGCGAGTGCGAATGATCTCTTTCACCGGCGGCGTGGAAGCAGGCAAGCATATTGCCTCTATTGCAGGAATCAAAAAGATCGGCATGGAACTCGGTTCCGACTCACCGGTAATCGTCTGGAAAGACGCCGACCTTGAGCTGGCCGTGGAATCATGTGTCTCCGGCGCTTTCTGGGCGGCGGGGCAAAACTGTATCGGCGTTCAGCGACTGCTGGTTCACCGTGACATTTATGATGAGTTCAAGACAAAGTTTGTCGAGCGGACGAAGCTGTACAAGATCGGCGACAAGCTCAAAGAAGAGACCGACATGGGGCCGATGATCACGAAGACGGAAGCCAAACGAGTCGAGAAGTGGGTCAAGGAAGCGGTCGAGAAAGGCGCCGCTGTCCTCACCGGCGGAAAGAGAGAAGGAGCTTTGTTTGAGCCGACGGTATTGGAAAAGGTGCCGCCCAAGGCTACGATTCATTATGAGGAGGTGTTCGGTCCGACGGTGAATCTGTATCCGATTGACGATCTTGACAAGGCAATCAAAGAAGCCAATTCACTTCCTTACGGTCTTCTGGCCGCTATCTTTACGAGCAATGTCGACGTTGCCTTCAAGGCTGCCTATGAGCTTGACTGCGGCGGTGTGATGATTAACGATTCCACAGATTACCGTCTCGACTCGATGCCCTTCGGTGGCGTCAAATACTCCGGCCTTGGCCGGGAAGGGCTGAAGTTCTCATTGCAGGAGATGACGGAACCGAAGGTGGTCTGTTTCTATCTGCCGGGAATCTGATTGATATATGTTTCTAATTGTAACACGATATTTGTAGGGCAGGTCTCTCCGAGACCTGCCAAAGGTGGACAGGAGTCAGAGACTTCTGCCCAACGATTCCATCGTTCGGTCAGATCTTAGCTCACCTTTGGTGAGGTGTGACCTGATCGAAAGTATAGTTCTTTGGAACGCAGGTGATTGGGGAATGGTTATCACCACTATTCGCCGATGATCTTGATAATGACCCGCTTGCGGCGCCGACCGTCGAACTCGGCATAGTACACCTGCTGCCAGGGACCAAAGTCGATCTTCCCGTCTGTAACAGGCAGCACAACCTGCGAACCGATAAGGAGATTTTTTAGATGAGCGTCACCGTTATCTTCGCCGGTGCGGTGGTGACGATAGTCCGGTCCGAACGGGGCCAGCTTGTCGGCCCACTCGTCGATGTCGGCGATCAGGCCGGACTCGGCATCATTTATATATACTCCAGCCGTAATATGCATGGCAGAAATAAGAACCAACCCCTCTTTAATCTTGCTTTTCTCAACTGCCTTTTCAACGTCGGCAGTGATGTTGATATAATCCCGCCTCTTAGAGGTATTGAATGTGAGAAACTCTCGATGGCTTTTCATGCCATTTGCCTAAGCGTCGTCAGATGAGGTAGGGCAGGTGTCCCTGACACCTGCCAATCTACCATACTACCTATTCAGTCTTGTCAATCCAGGCTTCTACCGAATACTTGTTGACCAGCTCAGCTTTAAGCTCCTTGGCCTCTTGCAGCGTCGCAAGCCCACCGACACGCACCCGATAATACGTTTGGCCGTCGATTGTAGAAGTGGTCAGATAGGGGCTGTAGCCGCGCGTGGTATACTTCTCCACCAGGTACTGAGCGTATTCCAGCGATTCGCAGGCAGCCACCTGCACCACATACCCCGCCGCTTCCTCCTCTTGGGGTAGAAATTCCGGCTCTTCGCTGGGAATCGCTCCGGCATCCAATTCAGGTGCGGCGTACTCGGCAGTATCCTCAGGCGTTAAACCAGCTTCGGCGGCAGTATCAGCCACCGCTTCTTCCTGCATCATTTCCTGCTCCAGCCGGGCAGCTTCTTCCTTCTTGCGGGAACAGCTCATTGCCAGCAACGCGAAGATGCCAAGGAAGGCCAATAACTTCCATGCGTTCATCTTACCTCCAAACCACGTAAAAATAATGAGGCCCTATTTTCCAATTTTCCCTATCGCCCTCTTAACCGGCGACTTCGATACATATTAACATCAGGGCGTAATACGTTGTCAACTAAAAGCGGGGAGATTTTTCAAAATTCTATGGTTGAACATTGTATAACAATTGCATAAACTGCACTACCGCTAAGGACTACAGATGCGTGTGCACGAAAACATTCTTGAGCTTATAGGAAGGACGCCGCTTGTCAGGTTAAAAACCGGTATTCCGCCTGGCGGACCCAGGGCGTTTGTAAAACTGGAGTTTTTTAACCCTACCGGCTCGCTGAAAGACCGGATGGTATACCATATTGTTAAGAAGGCGATGGCCGAGGGCCGTTTGAAATCCGGAGACACGGTTATTGATAACACCTCGGGAAACACTGGTTCGGCGCTGGCTATGGTGGCCTCTCAGTTTGGGTTGAAAGCTATCCTGACCACTCCGGAAAAGACCAGCAAGGAGAAAATCGATCTGATCAAATCGTATGGCGCTGAGGTGATTATTACTCCGACGACGGCGAAGTATGACGACCCGGAAGGGTTTTTCATGGTGGCCCGAAAACTGGCCAGGGAGCGCAGCTATTTCGACCTGGACCAGTACCACAGCCAGGACAATGTGGAGGCTCACTATTTGTCGACCGGCCCGGAGATATGGGAAGATACCGATGGCAAGGTCACGCACTTTGTCGCCGGCATAGGAACGGGGGGTTCTTTTTCCGGCGCTGCCCGCTACCTTAAGGAGCAAAACCCTCGCATTAAGGCCATCGCGGTCGATCCTGAAGGTTCCGTCTTCTCTGAATACATCAGGAACAAAAAGAAAACCGCCGGGTACGAATACAAGGTGGAGGGAATCGGATCTGATGTGGTTACAGAAGCTCTTCATACGCAGTTGGTGGATGAGGTGATCACTGTTTCGGACAAGGATTCTTTCAATCGGGCGCGTTTGATCGCCAAAGAGGAAGGCATATCCGGCGGCGGCTCCTCGGGGACGGTGGCCTTTGCAATGGAGAAGGTCGCAGCCGGGCTGGGTCCTGAGTCGCTCATGGTCGGCATATTCGGCGATGCCGGCATACGGTACCTCAGCAAGTGCTACAATGACGACTGGATGCGTGAATACGGCTATCTGCCGTCGCCGGGGGAGGTTGGCACCCGTTCATGAGACGAAGTATCCGGCTATTGCTGTCGCTTGCGTTGGTCATTTCACTTGCTTTCACGGCTACGCCGGCGGACACAGGGCAGCGGGTTGAGACGGGTCCGCGTGCCGAAGAACTGGTTTTTGACTTTGGCCATGTCGGTATTGATTTCACGGTCTATCACACCTTTCACTTTGTGAACAGAACTGATAAGCCTTTCAGAATCACCAAGACCACCTCGTCGTGCGACTGTTCCGCCGTGACGACATTGGATTCGATTGTCAAGCCGGGGGACACGGCGTTCATCAGATTGTCCTTCAGCACCAAAGACTTCTACGGACCAACCAGGAAATCGTTTACGGTGTTTACCGACCACCCGTCGATGTCGGCGGTGAAGTTCTCTTATTTGTCACAGGTGGGACAATGGCTTGACAGAATCAAACCCGACCCTATTTCTCTGTTCTTTCTCCCCGCACACAAATCAAAAAAGATAACGATCAGAAATCATGCCTTCGATGAGATCACAATTACCGTTAAGGATCAGTTTGACACGACCTTCGACGTGACCCTGCTGCAAGACAAAGCCGCAAAAGGTCGAGCGCTTGAATTGGAGATTTCCCTCCGGCCAGATTTGGAAAGGGGTACTTATCGTTCCAGCATCACGTTGGAAATTGAGAAGGAAGGAAGCACAGATCCGACAATTGTCACGATACCCGTCAAGATTGTGAGGTACTGATTTCAGAACTGACTTTTTCTCAAAGCGATCAGAAAAAAACTTGACAATTACCCGTGATTTGCCGAATTACTATGTAACGAGGGTGACTCTCTGCTGTCCCTGGGTAGTTTCCTAGCCCCCTCTACCCAACCAGAGGAGCACCCTCTTATATTATTTTCTGGTTGTAATAAAGCAGTTACAGTGGCATTCCGTGGTCGGCGTATGTCCTGAGGCCGTTCGGGTCTGCCCCCCCAAGTGGGCCGACCAAGTGGCCTATTGGGTTGTCTCATAAGTCGGAATTCGTAATTTTTCACGGTGGCATCAGGCGACTCTGCCTGACGCCTTCTTCATGCAAATGCATTTCGTATACCGCGTAAAAGCTGTCGGGCAGAGTGAGACTGTCTCATGAGTCCTGTGCGTCGGGTTCTCAGTGGGATGTTGTGGAGAGTGAAATACAATATCTACTGCTTAACTCCGCGTAGGTGGCGGCCTTGTGCCGCCACATGGGTTGTCACTGGGCGGGGACAAGCTCCGACTCTACGCAAGGACGGCACTTATGGGACAGCCTCAAGTCGCCCGACAGCACAACAAAATGAATATCCGTCCTTACGGAACAACCTCGTGATGTCCACCGCGCACGAAATAACTGTTTTCTTTATGTCGGGGCTCTTTTTTATATAATAACAACTAAAAAATCAATTATTGAGGTCTCACAGGAGCTTCCTCTTCGTCTTTTAGTATCCGCATCTACCCAGATCACCACCTATCGAGCCTTCCTTTCACGAAAAAAGCCGCCCAATCGGGCGGCTTTACAGTTGCCAACAGGCGGTTTATTCCGCCTTTATAATGCAATCATCAATCGGGCAGACTTCAACGCAATGAGGCCCTTCATCCTGATCTTCGCACTCGTTGCAGGTTTCCGGATCGATGACATAGATGTCTCCTTCTGTGATCGATTCCGTGGGACATTCCGGAATGCATAGCCCACAGGCAGTGCATTCATCGGTTATAAACATGGCCATGACAGTTTCCTCCAATATCTGGTTTGCCTGTTTCTCATTATCTCAACACGCAGAATATACGCATGTCCGAAGCCTGGGGACAAGATTTATTTTAAGAAATTATTCACGAGGCAAAACGGATAACGTCAATTCTACAAACAAGATACGGGCTTATTCTCTACGGATATGTAATGATTTATTTTGACCGCGAATCCCGGCAGTGAACTGCTCTCACGACTGAGCGGCAAAACAAAACGGCCACCCCTGCTAAGCGGGGATGGCCGAATCTATCAGAAGGAATCTGAGATTCCAGTCTGTTCCGCCACTACGGACACGGCGGAGGCGCCGGGCCGCCGAGGAATATGTACTGGACTAGGTAGACCACGTCAGCAACGTTAATCGAGCCATCGCCGTCAGCGTCACCCTCCTCAAGGCACGGTGGCGGCGGGCCACCAAAGAATATGTAGTCAACCAGGAAGACCGCGTCAGCAATGTTGATGCCCAAGCTGTAGTCAACATCCCCGCGAATCCCATCATGGTTGCAGCAGGCAGCAATTTCAAAGCAGTGTGGCCCTGACCAGTTCGGGACAAAACTCCCTCCGGTAGAGCACCAGACCCACGGCATATTTTGGGGAAAGTATGATGAATCCACGCATAGGTGCTTGCCGGTGTCCGCAGGATAAACCTGGGTCTCAATCCACCACACCAGTGTATCAAAGGGCGGTGCTATGCCGGTTCCCGTTATGCCAGCACCCCCAGCCAAAACTGTGTCCGCCCCGGACCCGTTGACACTGCTGTAGTGGATGCAAAGACCTCCACAAAGTGGGAACCAGTTCCCCCAATCAAGGCTCATGGCATTGAGGACGATTGGCTGCCAGGTAGCTCCGTCAGGCGAGTAAACCCGGAAGCCGTTGCAGAAACCTTTGACGTTACCCCCGGTGGAATAGATCCAGCGCATCATGAACTTGAGGTCCGGACCGGCCGGAATCTTGCCGTCCGGCTTTATGTTATAGACCGTGTCCAGAATGATGGCGCTGTCTTGAGGTGCTGCCATGGTAGGCACGCGAACGCGGTAACCGTATCCGTCGGATTGAGCGGCGTATTCAACGCCAAGCCCGACCTCCCCCACCTCGCCGCTGACGATGTCCGAGGAGCTGGCTGTCAGTTGAGCAACGGTATGTTCGACCATTGCTGCCGTCGCCGGCTGGGCCAGCCACGACCCTGCTACCGCTAAACACAGCGACAGCGCTGCCAAGACACTTAGTGTCCTTTTCATACTTTTTCCTCCTGAAACTGGTTTTACGGGGTTATACCAGTGTTTGCTCATTGAAAACCTTACACAATCTACCGCTTTGTGAAATCCTGCTGCCATCATTGACCAACAGCGCACTCGAAGTCAGTTCAAGAAGCTGAGTGAAACCTTAGTCTTTGTAAAGCCCAGAGGTGGTGGAGATTTGCCTGCTCTGTCAAAGGTCAAAACACCAGCGCTGGATAGACATGTCCTAATGAAATAATATACCAGTAAGACTACTTATGTCAAGTTTTTTTACACACACCGCCCCTTTTTCTGATTGCCTGGTCAACAGGCGGCTGACGGAAAGTAACAGGGTTGAACGCAGCCTAAACAAAACGGCCACCCCTGCTAAGCAAGGATGGCCGAATCTATCAGAAGGAATCTGAGATTCCAGTCTGTTCCGCCACTACGGACACGGCGCAGGTGCCGGGCCGCTGAAGAATATGTAGTCAACCAAGTAGACCACGTCAGCAACGTTAATCGAGCCATCGCCGTCAGCGTCACCCTCCTCAAGGCACGGTGGCGGCGGGCCGCCAAAGAATATGTAGTCAACCAGGAAGACCGCGTCAGCAACGTTGATGGACCTGCTGTAGTCAACGTCGCCGCGAATCCCATCATGGTTGCAGCAGCCAACAATTTCCCAGCAATGCGGCCCGGACCAGTTCGGGAGAATAGGCGTAGTGAAGTTGTCGAACCAGATCCAGGGGTTGGCCGGCGGCTGGAACGAGGAGTCAATGCAGAGGTGCTTACCGGTATCCGCTTCGTACACTTTCGTCTCAATCCACCAGACCAAAGTGTCAAAGGGCGCTGTTATGCCACTTCCTGTAAGTGCAGATCCAGTGATACCAGCCGTGTCAGCTCCCGATCCATTGGCACTCCAGTAATTGATCCAAATACCGAGATCAAACCTGGTTGGCCAACCATGGCTCACCGTATCGAGGACAATTGGCTGCCATGTGGCCCCGTCAGGCGAGTATACCCGGAAGCCGTTGGCGAATCCATGAATCGGATTGCCGGTGGTGTATTTCCAGCGCATCATGAACTTCTTGGTGTCCGGGCCGGCAGGAAGCTCGCCACTTGGATTCAGGCCGTAGACGGTGTCCAAAATGATGGCGGTGTCGGAGGGTGGACCGACGTGAACATAGGTGCTAATAATATCGGTCTCCCAGCCATCCACGTGGTAGGGGACCACCAGGCCTGAATCCGGTTCGTCCATCTTCATCAGGTCGATATAATCGCAAGAGTCGAGATAGCCGTTGCCGTTGTCAGCCCAACCCACGCAGACCCAGCGCTGGCAGAATACCTGCAAGATCTCGTGCCAATAGGTACCGATCGGGTCAGTGATAGGCTCCACGTTAGGATTGCCGCACATGTAGTCGAAGTAGAAGGTGTCTATCCCGTCGTTAGCCTTGATCGTGCCGGTTACCTCTTCGATGTGCTTCCAGACAGTATCCTCCGGAATCAAACCTGAGAATCTGATCGTGTCACAGTAACTGAGAATGCCGTCACCATTGTCATGCCACGTGTCAAGAAAATACTGGCGACAGTAGTTGGGCCAGAGTTCGTGCCACCACGTACCTACCGGACTTCCCATCATCGGAATATATCCATCAATGTTGTGGTCATACTCATCACCCGGCGTCGGCAGCGGTGTGGTCACAATATCAGTCTCCACCCCTTCTGAGACGTGACCCGTATCCACTTCAGAGCCATCGGGGGTTTCGATAGTGACGGTATCACAGTAGTCGAGATAGCCGTTGCCGTTGTCTATCCAGCCGGTGATCTGCCAGATCACGCAGTAATTGGGATAGACTTCATGCCACCAGGAACCAATGGGATTGGTGATGTTGGTGCACAACGGATTGGGATCAAGGCCATCCAGATACCAGATAATTAACGGGGAATCGATCTCAACCTTTATCGTCGGCATCACCAGCTCGACGTGCTCCCAGATCTTCCGACCGGTTGGCACGTGCACGAAGTCGATCGTGTCGCAGTAACTCAGGATACCATCGCCGTTATCTATCCAACTGTTGCAGAGCCAGTATTCACAGTAATTCGGCCACAGCTCGTGCCAGTTGGTACCGACGGGGCTGCCCATTGAAGGCCTGTAACCCGAAGTATCAAAGCAGTGCTTCACCTTACCGGGTGTCGGCTCCGGTGGCGGCGGTACAGCCGGACAGATAATCAAGGCGGCATCCAGCAGGACGACGATCGGCCCACCGAAATAGGTGACCGGCGGCATAGGATCGATCGGGTTTAAGTTTTCAAATACAAACACGTCGGCCCAGTTGTTTGGATAATTTGTAAACATCCAGGTCGCCGGAGATGGGCATGTGTATACGTTTGGCATCAGATTATACCTGTCGTGATGGTACGAGCCGTGAGGTCCGGAGACAAGAGACGCGTCATTGTGTACCGACGACCCGTGAGCGCCACCGGCCGGCGGCTCGCCTTCGTTGGCGTCAAACATCGGATCGGAAATACAGATATCCGTCTCTTCAGTGCACACTCCCGCCGACGTTACATAGTGGCCGCCAAGCCACTGGCAGTCAGGGCCGCCGTCTATCAATTCGTAGAATCCAAGCAGCAGGATCACATCCTGACAGGACAGTATCGAATCCCGAAGTTCGTCAAAGTCAGGCCCGTGAATAACATAGGTACTGTATAGTCCTGCTAATCCGGCGGCCGCTATCCAATTTTGGAAGCCTATTTCAAGGTCTGCTAACCTGGTTCCTGGCACTAACACATCAGTATTGCACATTGGCATCAGCGCCTGGATAAACGGCATAACATCGTTAGTGTCATGGTCGTCCCAGATGCCGGCAGGATCATAGGAGGATATAAGTGGATATCCATCATTGAGCGGCGGGTTACCAGGACCGGGCCAGAATGGCCGAGGATCGACCGGGTTCGGCTCGAATTTGGAATCAAACCACCAGATGCAATTACCCAACGCCAACGGGCCGCACCAGCTCCAGTTGCCGGTGAAAGGCGAGGTCCAGGCGTCCTGCTTCTGGTCGAAGTCCGGCATACCGTTGGGACAGAAATCCAGGTAACCCTGCTTATAGTAGTCGCAGGTATCCGGCACCTCAACATAATCGATGATGGTTGTGACGATATCGGTCTCCGCAGCCTTCACATGGTACTGTGCTACGGTGCCCGAATCGGGCCCACTGATGGCCATCAGATCAATATAGTCACAATAATCCAGAACACCGCTGCCATTGTCGGTCCAACCGACGCAGATGAACCGCTGGCAGAATGTCGGCCAGACTTCGTGCCAGAAGGTGTTGATAGGATCAGTGATAGGATCAACATTCTGGTTGCCGCACATGAAGTCGAAGTAGAAGCTGTCTATCTCATTGGCCGCCTTGATAGTCAGCGTCACTTCCTCAATATGTTTCCAGACTATCGAATCCGGATCCGCAGTGCTCTGGAACTTAATGGTGTCGCAGAAGCTGAGGGTGCCGTCGCCGTTGTCACGCCATTCTGCAAGGTCCCACCACTGGCAGTACACAGGCCAGAGCTCGTGCCACTGGGTTCCTGTCGGATCGCCCATGGAGGGGTGATATCCGTCAATATTGTGATCGTACTCGTCGGCGTCCGGGTTGGGCAGCGGGACGGTCACGATATCGGTCTCAACCGCCTCGACGTGACAGGTCTGCGTCGCACCTCCTCCAGAGCTTTCCAGATCGACGTAATCACAGGAATCCAGATAGCCGTTGCCATTGTCCGTCCAGCCGATTATCTCCCAAACCGTACAGTAGTTAGGCCAGATCTCGTGCCAGAAGGTGCCGACTGGGTTGGTGATCAACGTGCACATTGGATTGGGATCGATCAGATCCAGGTACATGGTGTTAGCCGGGTCGTCAACGTCGGTAACCGTGATAGTCGGGGTCACCTTCTCGACGTGCTCCCATATCTTCCGTCCAGTCGGTACATGCACGAAGTCGATGGTGTCGCACTGGCTCAGGACACCATCGCCGTTATCAACCCAACTGCTGCAAGTCCAGTACTCGCAATAGTCCGGCCACAACTCGTGCCAGTCGGTGCCAATCGGGCTGCCGTCCCCGGGTTCGTAGCCGTCAATGTTGTGTTTGATCTTACCGGGTGTCGGCTCTGGTGTTGTATCAGGGCAGATCACTACCGCAAACTCAAGTATCGCGTGCACCGGGTTGCCGTTGGGAGGCACCGGAGCAACCGTTGTATCGAAACGATTCTGCCCGTCAAAGTTGGCCACCCAGGCCGGAACGGCTGCGTAGTTGCGCAGCTCAAGAAAGAACGGCTGACCGACCGTCGCGCACGTAGAAGAGTCCACGTAGTACTTGTCATGATGCATCGTGCCATGAGGTCCCGAAACGAATTGAGCGTCATTATGGACATCCGCGTTGTGAGGCGGTGGACCGGGGGGGTCGCCTTCGTTGAGATCGTAGAAAGGATCAGAGAAGCACAAAGCGGAGTCGGCCGGGTCGGTGCAAACTCCCGCCACGGTCATAAAGTGACCGCCGCGACGTTCACAGTAGCCCGGTGTCTGCTCCTGCCAGAATCCAATCAGCAGGATAACATCCTGGCTGAGCAGTACCTGCTCCCGGATGTACTCGAAGCCGAAGACTGGATCTATTGGAACAACCTGGATGTTATAGGCGCTACCCAGGCCGACCTTGTTCAGCCAGTTCTGGGCGCCCGTCGCCAGATCAAAAACATTGGTGCCGCAACTGGTGCCGGCATTGGTGTTACAGTATACCGCCATCGAATCAACAAACGGGATGGCGTTACTGGTATCGTGGTCATCATTTCCGGCAACGCCCGTGAAGTTCTGCACCAGCGGGTAGTTGTCGGCAACAGTCGGCGGCGGGGTACCGCTGGTCTCAAACTTGGAATCAAACCACCAGAAACAGTCGGCCAGCGCCACCGGTCCGCAGTGCGACCAGGCGCCGGTCGACGGACAGGTCCAGTTGTTCTGTTTCTGGTCGAAATCCGGCATACCAGCTGGAGCGTAATCTACATATGCAGGCTTGTAGTACTCACAGGTGTCGACGACGGACACCTCCTCTTTTGTGGTAGGCACCAACAACAGCTCGCTTTGCCAGATTGTTAAAGGGCCAGCTCGAAATTGGTCCTGAGTCTCCACGGTCGGATTCATAGTATCCTTAGGAAAAATTTCGTATGCCACGTAGTGTGTGCTGGAGTCAAATCGTATGTATTCCTGCTGATTATGAATTTTATCGCAGGGAGCACAAAAGTATTTGGACCGAAGACTATCTATGTACTCAATGTGGAACTGGTCTTGCAGCTTAACTTGCCTAATAATCGTCCTCGGATTCGCAATCCTATAACATAGATAGTGGTCGAGACTATCGGGTTGGGGCAATGTGTCCTTCTTAGTAGGAACCAGTAAATAAACTAACGAGTCTATCGAGACTGTGGTGGACTCGAATTGATTCTGATACTCTACCTCTCTTTCATCTAAGAGAGGACTAGTTTTATACCAGGTCAAATGGTCGAAAGGTCTTTGGATACCCTCATCGTTCTTATTAACTGGGTTTGAAAAGTAATCTAACCTGGTAACATCAATGTCAAAGTACTCACTATGAAACTGGTCCTTGACCTGGGGGAAAAAAGAGAAAGAAATCTGATCAACACTCCAGACCTTGAAGTGATCTCGAGGAAACTGAACCCCAGTAGTAACGGGGAATGTCGCAGAGAATTCTGAAGTGTTGTTGTTCGCGTCAGTGGCGGTAGCTGTAACGGAATCTCCCGGCAGCAGCGTTGCATCCGTAAGGCTCCAATTCCCAACAGCATCCGTGATCGCAGAACCAAGATACCTCTCACCTTCACCGTAGCCGCTCGGATCAAGCCTGGCCTGGAATACCTCCACCGTGGCCGTGTTTGGGGGAAGAATAGGTAGCGTGCCACTGATTGTGGTGATGCCGCCGGAGTAGGCAGCGCTGTTAATGACGGGGAAGTTCATCTCTTGGTTAGCCAGCGAATCGGGATCGTTAATACCGTCGTTGGGGGTTACACCATCATTCTGAAGATCGATTCCCAATCCGATGTTGTCGTAGATAGAATTCTGGCTAATCAGATTCTGGTCAGCATTGAAACTGTTGACCCCATCCTCCCAAACAGCAACTCCGTCCCATCCGTTTTCAGCTATCGTATTGTGTTCAATTATATTCGAATCAGCACAACCCCACTGGCTTGGGCCGTATTCGCCGACAGTAATACCCGCCATTGTGTTCGGCAGGGGATTACCATTAACATCGATACCGACTGTGTTGGAATCAATCTGGTTGCTGCGGGTTTGGATCGGAGGTGGCGGGAAAGGAACGTTGTTGTAGCCTTGAGCACCTATGCCGTCGTAATCATTTCCCGAACTAAGATTCCGGCGTACCAGGTTGTGGTGAGTCCCCTCGCACAGGCAAATCCCCTCGTGGACGTTACCCCGATCGAGTGTTCCGGTAATGTCCGTACCGACGTAGTTACCCAGGACGAAATTGTTGTTTACGTCGCCCGGTTGTATGGGACCGACAACGGTGATTCCTTCCGTGTAATTGCATGACGACAAGTTCTCTTGAATCGTGTTATAGGATGCAAAGGCCGGCGTGAATTCATCGGCAGGTGAGTTGCAGATGCAGATTCCCGCCCAGAGGGCCGTCATGCCTCGACCATTGCCTTTACAAACCGTTCCGGTTGAATCCATGCCGGAGATGTTCCAGCGGACTAAGTTAAACTGCGCATATTCATTGATGGGACCACCCTGGGTGCAAATCCCGCTTTCCCACCAGTTATTCACTATCAGCCCCTGGATCGTATCGTTGGAGGACTGAAGGACAAGCCCGCGAGTGGAACCGGCGGGGCCAACAGAGGGACAGATAATTCCATCAATCTCAATTTTGAGGTTTAAGGTTGATGGAGGACTGGCTCCGATACCTGCTCCAAGCTGCGTCAGACCGTCGATTGTTACTCCGGCGTTGTCCAACAGCCAGGGAAGCGGAGTCAGCGGGAAAATCGTCTTGACTCCTCCAGCAGGCAGAATGTTGAAGTTTATGACGTCGTGTCCCGCGTTAGCGTTGGCATTAAGGATAGCCTGCCGGAGGGTCCCCGGTCCGGCGTCGCCTGTATTATTTACAGTGTAGATCACAGCCGGTGAGGCTGGTGCCGGTGTATCTGGTTTTGCCTGTTCACCGGTCCAAACTGTGGCAGTTGGCGAGCCGCGCAAGCGCCCCTTTCTCAGCTCCTCCACAGTGGGCTGATTCTCACCCTCTGCAAGCAGAACTGCCGCTATCAGCAGAATCAGCCCGAAAGCGACAATTGATGATTTTTTGAGCATATCTCCTCCCGTTAATACATTGAAAGTTAATGTTACTTGTGATTCTTCTCCCAACCTTGAGCCATGATTGAGCTCTCTCGCTACAGATCGAAATCCGTATTTAGTCGGTATATCGACTTAAAGTCCGTAAAGCTGACCGTACAAAGTAGATACTTCTACCCCGATGTTCGCAATATAGTCATAGCGGATTTCGATGTCAAGCGATTTTTTGTCAGTTGAATATCTGCTTTCATGGATTGAACCTCACTGGGCTAAAATGGTGTGGCTTTGCCGAAACAGAGGAGAAAAAGGTAACCATGAGTTGCTGCCGATAGTATATTATGAATATGTTGTATCTTTTGCTCATCTTGTTGGCTCTCTTCATCGCATTCTTGTTGTTGAATATTCGGGTTCGTTTTCAGCTCAGCGACGGCAGAAAGCTGCTGTTCGTAGGCTTAGGGCAAAGCGGGCCGGAGTTTGATTTCACTGGCAAGGCCGGTTCCATCAAACTGTTTGGCATAAAAGTCAAAAGCTTCGAGATCGCCAAAGAAAAGAAGAGAAAGCGCAAAGAGGCTGAAGAAAAAGCAAGAGAAGTGAAAGTGGCAGAACCACCGAAGCCACCAAAACGGAGCAGAGTGTCGCTTCGTGACTTTTACCGCGTGGGGCCGAAGTGCATTGGACCGATGTGGGCATATATTGTAAGTCTGCTGAAAGCAGTCGTGGTAGAAGAAGTGGAAGGGCGAGTCGAGGGGGGCTTTGACTCTCCTCACCTGACAGGCGCCGTTTTCGGGTACTATCAAGTCGCGTTGGCGGCTGTACCCGGCGTGGTCGGCAGGGTGCAATTCATTCCTGACTGGATCGGGCCTTCCTTCAGCGGCGCCGCCCGGGTGTCCGTAGCAATACCGGTGTACAAGCTTCTGCTGCGAACAATGGTACTTACATACAGGCTACCCTTAAGAGATTTGTTAAAGCTGGCGATAGGAAGAAAGAAAGGAGTATCGGATGTCCAACAACGTCGTTGATATACTAAAAGGAGTCGTCGGCGAGCTGCGCGAGATCGCCCGCTCGGAGACGATCATCGGTGAGCCGGTCACCGTCGGTGACAGAACCGTTATCCCGGTGGTCAAGATATCAGTCGGCTTCGGCGCCGGCGGCGGTCAGGGTGAAGATGAAAAGTCGCGCGGCGGCTTTGGCGGTGGCGGCGGCGGCGGTACCAAGATAGAACCGGCGGCTTTTATCATTATAGATGAGAAGGGCGTATCACTGTTGCCCGTTGCCAAGGGTAAGTGGGAAAACATTATCGACGCCATCCCCGGAATAGCCAAAAAGATCTCCAAACTTAAAGACAAGCTGAAAAAGGAAAAGACGGACGAGTCTAAAGAGGAAGAAACATCAGAGGAGGAAAGCTCTGAAAAGGGCGACAAGAGCAGCTCCTAAGGATAGCATGTATGCTGTAGGGAAGGTCTCCTCGAGACCTGCCGTAATTGCTGCCCTACAATTGTTGTATCACAATTGGGAAGTGATATGAGTTAACACCACGAACTATTTGAGGGAGGACAGCGTGGAAAAACGCTCAGCAAACGAGAGAGCCTCAAACAAGGGGCCTCAGCACAAAACTTCCGAAAGCCAGCGGCCGAAGAAAGCTCTGCTTGATAGTGAGGCGCTGTATAAACACCTCGTAGATGCGTTCCCGGACCCCATTGTTATCCTGCAGGATGACCGTTACCAACTCGTCAATCCGGCCTTCACCCGCGTCTTTGGGTACACGCGGCAGGATATGGATAAGGGTTTAAGCTTCTTCGAACTTGTTCAGGAGCATGACAGAAAGGCAGTTCGTCAGCGATATGAAGATCGACCGGCTGGAAAGCAAGCCCCAAGAACCCAAACCATCGACCTGATCGCCAAAGACGGCACGCTGGTGCCTTGTGAGATATCTGCGACGATGATTCAATACCGGGGCCACCCAGCCGACCTGGTGATCATACGTGACATCACCGAGCGCAAGCGGGCGGAGCAGGCGCTGTCGGACAGCGAGGAGAGGCTTAAGGATATCGCAGAGAATGCTTTGGAATGGATATGGGAAGTCAACGCTGATGGAAAATACACTTACGCGAGCCCTGTTGTTGAGAAGATTCTAGGCTATAAACCTGAGGAAGTACTCAACAAACATTTCTATGACCTATTCCATCCCGAAGACCGGGAAGAGCTGACGAAAGGGGCATTACAAGTGTTCGCCAAAAAGCAGTCCTTCCGCGAATTCATAAACCGGAACGTGCACAAGAGCGGCAAGACAGTCTGGCTGTCGACAAGCGGAGTTCCCATTCTCGATGAGAAAGGAAACCTTCTCGGGTACAGAGGGGCAGACATAGACATCACCGAACGCGAAAACACGGAAAGAGCAATCCGAGAGAGCGAAGAGCGGTACCGTATGCTCTTCCAATCGGCCAACGACGCCATCTTTCTGATGGACAAAGAGTACTTTATCAATTGCAATCGGATGACCTTGAAGATGTTTGGCTGTACCAAAAAGCAGATCATTGGTCAGCCGCCTTACCGTTTCTCTCCCCCGCAGCAACCCGACGGCCGGGACTCTAAAGAAAAGGCAATGGAGAAGATCAACGCTGTTCTGGAGGGACGGCCGCAGTTCTTTGAGTGGCAACACTGCCGTTATGACGGAACCGCGTTTGATGCCGAGGTTAGTCTCAACAAATTGGAACTGTCCGGGGAGCCCTATATCCTTGCCGTCGTGCGTGACATCACCGAGCGCAAGCGGACCGAGGAGGCGCTGCGGGAGAAGGAAGAGCAGTTCCGGCAGATTGCGGAAAACGTCAACGAGGGTTTCTTTCTGAGCGAGGCCTCTGATAACAGTGCAATCTACGTCAGTCCAGCGTACGAACAGATATGGGGCCGGCCAGTCGAGATGACATACACCGATGCTCAATCCTGGCTGAAGGCGGTTCATCCTGTGGATCGCGAGCGCGTCAATGCGTACGTTGAGAAGCATGAGCGAGGGAAAATTGCATTCAGCCAGGAGTATCGGATTCTGAGGCCAGACGGGTCAATTCGCTGGGTGTGTGACCGTGTGTATCCCGTTAAGAACGAATCGGGTGAGGTCTATCGCGTTGTCGGAGTTACGGAAGACATCACCGAGCGCAAGCAGGCAGAGGAGGCATTGAGAGAATCCGAAGAAAAGTACCGTACAACTTTTCAATCAACGGGAACAGCGACAGTAATTATCGAGGAAGACACGACTCTATCTATGGTTAACTCGCAATTTGAAAGACTCAGTGGATATTCAAAGGAGGAAATAGAAGGTAAAAAGAGCTGGACTGAATTTGTTGTGAAAGATGATCTCGAGAGGATGAAAGAGTATCACCGTCTGCGAAGAATTGCTGAGGACTCCGCGCCAGGAAGTTATGAATTCCGCTTTATTGACAGATGGGGCACGGTTAAAGACATCTTTTTGACTATCGCCGTTATTCCGGGAACAAAAAAGAGTGTGGCGTCTCTATTGAACATCACCGAGCGCAAGCGGGCGGAGGAGGCGCCGCGGGAGGAGTAAATATCTGCAATTGAGAGTTAGGCAACGCACCGCCGCTTAGAAGAAAAGCAAGTGAACAGATAGAGCGAATCGAACTTAGCACATGAGACGCAAACTGAACTTAGGGTTTTTGGCAGTTATTGTATTGGTATGGGCGACTAAGAAAAGCATTATCACTTCTCCCACGCCTGCGTGAGGTTAAAAGAACAGTAGGTCGGGTTTCAAATGGAATCCGCCAAAGGCGGATGGAATGAGAAACCCAACAATAGACTACGCACCACATGTCGGGTTTTTCCCCGCCTTAGGCGGGTCAGAACCCGACCTACTGAACACGAAAAGAAAAAAATACTTGACAATTGTTGTATGATTTCTATTTTATGAAAATAGGATTGCATATATTACGGGGCGTAATTCGAGCGGTCAGCCCTTAGGGACGAAGGCCGACCACGGTAGACCGCAGGATTTGCAGCATTTTCCAGTTGAGTTTGTCTGGCTTATTAGAGTTAGTGTGCTTACAAAGTGCGCTGATGATTGGCTATAAAGGAGAACTCGTGATTTGCGATGATCCATGCCTGTGGGCAGCAGAGCCCCAGCTTGATATCAAAGGCCAAGAGGAAGCCAAAAAGGGGTTGAATTAACACCACAAACTGTGTGAGGGAGGACACTGTGGAAAAACGCTCAACAAAGGAGAGGGCTCCAAAGAAGGGCCGGGAGCACAAACCCACCGAGCGCAAGCGGGCCAAGGAAGCGCTGCTTGAGAACAAGGAGCTTTATGAATACCTTGCGGATACGCTCCCGGACCCCGTTGTTATTCTGCAGGACGACCGTTATCAATTTGTCAATCCGGCCTTTACCCGCGTCTTTGGATACACACGGCAGGATTTGGATAGAGGTCTAAGTTTCCTTGAGACTATTCAGGAGCATGACAAGAGAGCAGCTCGTCAGCGATATAAAGATCGGCTGGCTGGAAAGCAACTCTCAAAAATCAACACCATCGACCTGATCGCTAAAGACGGCACACTGGTGCCTTGTGAGACCTCTGCGACGATGGTTCAATACCGGGGCCGACTGGCTGACCTGGTGATCATGCGCGACATCACCGAGTGCAAGCGGTCGGAGAAGGCGCTGCGGGAGAGCGAGGAATTCAGTTCCAGTCTGTTAAGTAATTCTCCGCATCCCATAATAGTCATCAATCCAGATACTTCAGTTAGATATGTGAATCCCGCGCTGGAAAAGCTAACCGGCTTTACTTCCGCAGAACTTATGGGCAGAAAAGCCCCGTATCCGTGGTGGACGGAGGAGACATTGCAGAAGACGGAGAAAGACTTCGCAAAAGCTATACGCGAGGGAGCACAGAGGCTTGAGGAGCTTTTCCAGACTAAGGATGGAGAGAGATGTTGGGTTGAGATAACCTCTGCAGCAATAAAAAGTGATGGCAAACTCAAGTATTATCTGTCAAACTGGGTTGACATCACCGAGCGCAAGCGGGCGGAGGAGGCGTTATGGGAGAGTGAGGAGCGGTATAAGGATATAGTAGAAAATGCAGGAATTGCAATTTGTGTAGATGATGAGAATGGAAATGTTACTTACTTCAACCAAGAATTTGCTGGTTTGTTCGGATATTCTATTGAGGAGATGAAAAAACAATCACACAAAACACTTCTTCATCCTGATGATGTACAGATCATTTCCGAATTTCATAAAAGACACGTGCAAGGCGAAAAAGAGCCATCACGATACGAGTTCAGAGGGCTCAAAAAAGATGGCTCTGTGATCCATCTTGAGGTAGTGATTGGAAGTATTTTAACTGAAGGTAGCAGTATCACAGGAATACGTAATTACTTCTGGGACGTCACCGAGCGCACGCGGGCGGAGGAGGCGCTGCGAGATTCGGAAAAACGATTCAGAACTATAGTTGAGACAGCCCCCAGTCTCCTTATAATTACTGACGCAAAGGGTAAGAATATATACGTTAGCCCTAACTGTGAAGAGATTACCAGCTACACTCAGGAAGAGCTGCTGGGTAAAGTGAGATGGTGGGTGCACGAGGATGATACTCCGAGGGCTAGAGAGGCTTTTGAGCGAGCCATCCGCGAAGGGGTGGGTGCTACGAACTTCGAATACAAAGCGGTAAAAAAGAATGGACAAGTGTGGTATGCTTCAAGTTCATGGGAGCCGCTTAAAGAAGAAGACGGGAAACTTAAGGGTATTGTCCTCCAGACGATTGATATCACCGAACGCACGCGGGCGGAGGAGGCGCTGAGGGAGAGCGAGGAGAAGTTTAGAACCATGCTGAGTTCGTCACCTGACGCAATTACGCTCAGTGATCTGAACGGAGTGGTCATCGAAAGCAATCAGGCTGCCCTTCACACCCACGGCTTTTCGAGTAAAGAGGAAGCAATCGGCCAGCAAAGTCTGGATTATATTGCACCGCAAGATCGACCGAGAGCAATCGAGAATGTAAAGAAAACACTTGAGCAGGGGACGGTCAGAGATGTGGAATACACTTTCCTGACGAAGGATGGACGCGAATTCCCCGGGGAGCTTTCTGCAAGTCTGATTCGCGACTCAGACGGCGAACCGGCATTCTTTATAGGGATAACTCGCGACATCACCGAGCGCAAGCGGGCGGAGGAGGCGCTCAGGAAAACCACGGAGGAACTGAGAGCCGAACGAGAGGAACTGGCCGAGATGAACCTCGTTTTCAAACACATCCTCGAGCATATCGAAGAAGAAAGGCAGGAGTACAAGCAGCAGATATGCCAGGACGTAGAGCAGGTTGTCACTGCGATCCTGGCACGGCTGCAAGAAAAAGTCGGTCCCTCACAAACTGATACAATCGAGGCTCTTCAGGAAAACCTGAAAGTAATACTGGCCAAAGATATCGATGTCTTCCGAGAGCGGTATGCAAAGCTCACACCCCGAGAACTGGAGATTTGCGACATGATCAGAGAGGGATTGTCTTCCAAGGAGATAGCCAAGAGTCTGAATCTGTCCCTTCTTACCGTTCACAAGCACCGCGAAGATATCAGGAAAAAGCTGGGAATCACAAACAAGAATGTTAATCTAGGCACCTATCTCCAGGTGCGCTGACACATTTTGACATACGTATTAAACACGTAAATAACCCGCATTGATTTCCGTTTGTTTATTGTCGATATATTGGTTGGGCTAGGAATTGTCGGCCAAGCCACACTACAAAAAGGGGCTCAGGCTGGCCGGATAGCAGAGAGATTAGGTAATCAGTGGGACTCCACCCATAAGAGGGGGGAGTTCCACTTTCTGTAGTAATACCAGTTCAAAGCCCGAGTGGGGAGATGTGGAGAGGCCGTCCCAAAACCGTGTTTACCACGTTTCGGAGGGTCTTGCCCTCGACGAAGTCGGGGGTGTGACCCTCCGAGCCTTTTCCCAAGTGTATCCGTTCCAAAGACATGACTTTTCGGTCGGGTCACACTCGCCAAAGGCGAGCAAGACCCAACCGAACAATAGGAAGCTAGAAGGGGCAGATGTGGAGAGGTTGTCCCAAAAGGTAGTTCCGTCAGGTCTTGGTGCCGACGGAGTCGGCGATGTAACCTGACGGCTGTTCTGGAAGTGTAGAATGCGCAACAGCTTCTGCCCACTGTCGGTTCACACGTTTGGCAAGCCAAACGCAAGAACCGACAGAACGGACAACTTATAGGACAGCCTCTGGACATCTGCCGCCATAAAAACCACCCTATATGTCCAGGTTCCTCACATGCAGGGCGTTCTGCTGGATGAATTCGCTGCGGGGGCCGGTCTCGGTGCCCATGAGAATAGTAAACAGGTGATCGGCCTCGGCGGCGTCGTCAAGCGTCACCTGCAAGAGCGTACGCCGCTCCGGATCCATAGTGGTGCGCCAGAGCTGCTCAGGATTCATCTCACCCAGCCCCTTGTAGCGCTGGATGGACACACCGGTTTCGGGGAGGTTTTTGAGAATCTTATCTTTCTCGCCATCGCTGTATGCGTACTGCTCATTCTTGCCATGCTTGACCCGGAACAAAGGCGGCTGAGCAATGTAGACATGCCCCAGATCAATCAGGTCCTTCATGTAACGGAAAAGGAAGGTCAAAATCAGAGTGCGGATATGGGCGCCGTCGATATCGGCGTCAGTCATGATGATGACCTTGTGGTAACGTACTCGCGAGGCGTCGAAATCATCTCCCACACCGCAGCCGAGAGCGGTGATGATAGTGCGGATTTCCTCATTGCCCAGTATCCTGTCGATACGCGCTTTCTCCACGTTGAGGATTTTCCCCCGTAGCGGCAGTATCGCCTGGAACCGCCGGTCGCGGCCCTGTTTGGCTGACCCTCCTGCGGAGTCCCCCTCGACCATGTACAGCTCGCACGATTCCGGGTCGTTCAGAGAACAATCAGCCAGTTTACCGGGAAGAGAAGCGGTGTCGAGCGCCGTTTTACGGCGGGTCAACTCCTTGGCTTTGCGGGCAGCCTCACGCGCCCGAGCGGCGGAGATCAACTTCTCAACCACCTTTTTCCCGACCGAGGGATTTTCTTCAAAGAATGAACCAAGGTTCTCGTTGGTGACCATCTCAACGATCCCTTTGACCTCGTGGTTACCCAGCTTCGTTTTGGTTTGACCCTCAAACTGCGGGTCGCGCACGTGGATCGAGATAACAGCTGTCAGACCCTCCCGGCTGTCGTCGCCGGCGAGCGAGATACTCTCCTTGTTGAGAAAGTTATATTTCGAGGCATAGTTATTGATCGAGCGGGTCAGGGCGGTGCGAAAGCCGGTGAGATGGGTGCCGCCCTCGATGGTGTTGATGTTGTTTACGTAGGAGTGGAGCGATTCGGAGTAGCCGTCATTGTACTGCAGCGCCACTTCGACTTCGACCTCATCCTTCGTCTTCTTAAAATGAATCGGCTTTCTAAACAGGGTAGTCTTATTCTCATTCAAGTATTCAATAAACGACGACAGCCCGCCCTTGTAATAGAATGTTGCCTTCTTGTCAATGCGATGGTCGATCAGGTCAATCGTGAGCCGTTGATTTAGAAAGGCCAGTTCTCGAAGGCGCGAGGCGATGATGTCAAACTTGAAGTCAATCATCTTGAAGATTTCCGGGTCGGGCCGAAAGCAGGTTTTGGTTCCGGTCTTCTTACTCTTGCCGACTTTGGCTACAGCTTTACGCGCCTTGCCTCTTTGGTACTCCTGCCGGTAGACTTCTTCGTTGCGGCTGACCTCAACCCAGCACCACTCCGAGAGCGCATTCACCACCGACACACCCACCCCGTGCAGGCCGCCGGAGACCTTGTAAGTGCGGTGATCGAACTTGCCGCCGGCATGGAGGGTGGTCATCACGACCCGCAACGCGGACACTCCCTGTTCGGGATGTTTCTCAACAGGTATGCCGCGTCCGTTGTCGGTCACCGTTATTGAATTATCCTTGCCGATCTCAACCACAATGCGGTCACAAAATCCGCCCATGGCTTCGTCGACAGAATTATCCACTACCTCGTACACCATGTGGTGCAGGCCGCGCTGGCTGGTATCTCCAATATACATCGCCGGCCGCCGCCGCACCGCCTCAAGGCCGGCCAGCACCTTGATGGTTGTGGCGTCATAGGTGTGGCCGTTCATGTCATCCGGACCGGGGATGCTTTCTTTTTTCGTGATTTCCTCCACCTCGGTTGGCATAGCTTTTATAACCCTTTCTCACCCTGTACGAACCGCAGTTGCCTGACGGCGCGTCCATACGGGTAGCTTCGAATTTTGCGCAAGATTGACTCTGTTTCCATTACCAGGTTCTGCCGCCAGACGGCATCGGGCACGGCAACATAGAGCGTCCCGTCATCAAAACGCACCGCTCTGGCAGCCTTGGAGATCTGTTCGCCCACAATATCGGGCCAATTGGAAACCACCAACCAGCCGTGGTAGCTCTTTGAAATGCCGAGTGATCGCACCACTTTCTCGATTACCCCTGAAATTGGCGTGGGGGCCTTGCGAGCTTTGTTGTAACCCTGTCTGTACGGCCGGTTGTAGTAGTTCACCATTTCCCTTTCTTAATACAGAAAGATAACTGTTTTTAAGACTTTTTGCAAGGAAAAAACTTGTTGTAACTTATTGTAAGTAGGCAGGTTAAGAGGTATAAAAGGTGGGCGCAAGGCTCATTGCAGACAAAGCTTGTAGGTCGGGTTCCGAATGTAGTCCGGCTCGGACGGACGAATGAGAAACCCGACCTATTGTTCAGAGTGGTAAAGACCCTGCGAAACTTGAAAACCTCTCGCATTATTCCCTTGACAACCACTACTCATATATCCAACTTGTTGCCCACAACGTTGCGGTGTCCGACAGATGTCGGAGTAAAAGGGAAGACGGTGCGAATCCGTTGCAGCCCCGCTACTGTAACGGCTACTGCGCGAGCAGACGTTGATGTCGGAACCACGGGGGTTCCGACCTACGGATTCAGATGTCGAAACCACGGGGGTTTCGACCTACTCAAGAAAGCCATCCGCCGCAGGCGGAGAAGGCGCTCGTTGCAGGATTGATGCCGAAGCCAGGAAACCTGCCGCAGCCAAATCTCATGCTGTTGCCGTCAGCGCGGGCTGACTGACAATGGTTACCCGGCGCCAATGGCAACCAACGGAGGCCATTATGTGGCGCACTCTTTTTTGGGTGTCCATCGTCATCGCAGTTGGCGCGACGGGAGCCGTCGCGAGTGACGGGGAAGGCACCTTCGATTCCCCTTGGGAATTGCCCGACAGCATCATCGTGACAGCCAATCGCTTTGGGTTGTCAAGCGGGCAGTCGGTGTGGCCGGTGTCGGTTGTTGTTCTGAAAGACATCGGCGCGCAGAGTTCACTGGACGCGGCGCTGGAGGGAAAGGCCGGTGTGGATATCCGCAACTCCAGCGGGGACGGCTCGATAGCCACCCTGTCCAACTGGGGGGTTTTCAACCGGCACATGCTTCTTTTGTACAACGACAGAGTGGTCAAGGACTACTCGCTGGGAGGGTTCAATCTTTCGGATTTCAGTGTTGAAGAGTTTGAGCGGGTGGAAATGCTCAAAGGCCCGCAGTCTGCCTTCTACGGGTCGGACGCGGTTGGCGGGGTGGTCAATCTCATTTCAAAAAGCAGTCTGGTAGACCGGGTTGATGTAACAACCAAATACGGAAACTTAGACTATCGGCAGTACCGCATTGATCTTGCGCGCAAAGTAAGCGCTGTGGGCGTCGGCGCCTTTGCCGAGTTTGCCTCAACCGACAACCGTCGGGCCAACGCCGGTATGCAACACACAATCGCTGGCGTACGCTCGGACTATCTCTCAGACAATAACCGGCATCGTCTCTCGTTTTCAGCGCGCTATTTTGATGACAGTCTCGGTGCACCCGGGCCGGTGCCGGATTCCTCTTCCGTCCCGGTGTACGGAAACAGAGAGTCGTCTAGCCTCACAGAGCACCAGGAAGACGAAAACTATTCGTTTGATGCTCAGTATCGCTTATTTGATGAGCGCATTGTAGAATTCCAGCTCGATCTGTTCTGGGAGAAAAAGAATCTGGCTTACAAGAGTCTATCCAAACACTGGTTCGGTTCAGCGGATGTGTACAGAAGAAGCATTTATAACAAGCGGTCATCCGGCGTCAATGCGCGGTTTATGAAGGAAATCGGAGAGCTGTCGGCAGCCGGAGGCATCGACTGGCTGTCCGGGTCTCTGGGTGCATCCAGCAATGACAGTATCGTTGTCAGTGCTGCGCAGGAGCCAGACACCAACTCGTATAATTACTGGTCAGGCAGGCAGAACCAGTTTGATGTCTGGGGCAATGTCGCCCTAAAAATGGGTGTGCCGGTTCGTCTTGATATCAGCGGCCGTTTGCAGTTTGTCAGAAACAGAAGGACACAACCGTCGTACAATATCGGAATCGTTCAAGGGCTGGGACCATTCGCAAGGTTCAAGCTGGGCTACGCCTATGCCTATTGTCTGCCAACAATTGCCGATCAGTTTTCTGAGGGTTTCTTCGGCGGCAATACGAAACTGAGTCCCGAAACGGCCCGGACGTTGCAGGCAACACTCGCGGTTACCCCCGCTGGCAAAACCGTGAGAGCGCAGTTGACGGTCTTCCACCAGGCCATTGATTCATTGATTCAGTATGTCTACGATCCTGCCATCGATCGTTCAGTTCCCCAGAACGTTGAGCAGTTCAAATCAACCGGTTTAGACGCAAGCCTGTGCCTGAAAGCTGGTCACAATTTCATCGTGCAGTGGAATGGCGTCCTGCAAAAGGCTGAGCAATCGATTGAAAACGGGCGGAATCTGGTAGAGGCTTATTATGTGCCCGACATCAAGTGGCGGGCTGATTTGGATGGTTCGTTAACCGGGCTTGCCGGCAACCTCAACGTCGCCTACACGTCTGAACGAACAAAAACATACTCGGACGGCAGCCGCAAGGACATCCGTAAGGTGTACGAGCTGGGTATGCGCGTTGGATTCCGGGTGAGCAGGTATGTCAACGTCAGCCTGACCGGCTACGATCTGACTGATCAACGCCGCCCGGACCAGTTCGGATTCACCGCTGGTGATGGCGACTACCCCGGTTTGGGCCGGAGGTTCATTCTTGAGGCCCGTTTGTCGCTGCTCTAATAGTTTCTTGGGAACTGTGCCCGGTTAGCTCTGTTTCGTAGGTCGGGGCAAGCATAAAGCCCGGGGTGGCCAATATCACGGCTGAGACGTAAAAGGGGGCGGTTGTGAAAGAAGTGGCGTTTTTTTCATTGACTTTCCAACGATGGGGTGTATATTAGGTTATTCTCGTTAAGCGTAACAGCCACTCGTAAAACTTAAGGACTTAGGAAGCAGCATGAGCGGATGGCACCTGGAATACTCGATTGATATCGACCCTGAGATTCGCGTCGTTTACGAAAAGATATTCGGAGTCTGGAGAATCAGTACTGCGGAAAGCTTCGTAAAAGATTACGAGGTCGAGGTAGCGCCTCTGATAAAGAAGCCCTGGGTGCGATTATGTGATTTGACCAACTGGAAAACAGCCTACCCGGAGGTCATCGATATTATTGGCAAACATCTCGTCTGGTGCAAAGAGCATAACCTGGCCTGGTCGATTAACATCATTAACAACCCAGTGACCTACGGCCAGCTTCAGCGGATGTTCGACAAAGGGGGCACAAGGAAAATATCGAAAACTTTCCGCACTCGCTCGGAGGCAGATCAGTTTCTGCGCGAGAAGGGGTTTGCGAGAAAATCCTCAACCACTCCCTGGGGTTAAAGCGGCATCGGCAGTCTGTCGGTTCAGGTAGGGCAGATAAAAGTCACTTTCCGAAACTCTCGTATTCGCCGGCAGCCCCCTGAGTGGACGCTGCGGCACACGTCTCACCTCTTTAATTGACAGCGCCTACATAAAGCGATAGACTTGTCTTATGGCTGAAACAGAGGACAAGACCTTTATCGGCCTTGACTATGGAACCAGGCATATTGGCCTGGCCAAAAGCGATCCTACCGGGTTAATAGCATCAGCCTTGACAACGATTGAGGTATCCTCTGATCGTGAGGCCGTGGACAAAATCTCCGCCGTCATTGAAGAGTATCAGCCAGTGGGACTTGTGGTTGGATACCCGCTCTTATTGTCGGGGGAAAAGGGCCGCAAGTGCCAAGAGGTGGATCGATTCATTAAACGGCTGGGAAGAATCTTCTCCGGTCCGATACATAAAGTAGACGAACGCTTGTCCTCTGTTGAGGCTACGCGCGTGGTGCATGCTCACGGCAAGAAAACGGGACAGGACAAGAAACGCCTTGACCGTCTGGCGGCGGCGCTGATTCTCCAGCGATTCCTTGATGGCCTGCCCCGAGGAGAATAATGCAATTATCATGCAGGGTTGCATGACAGCACTCCAAGAATAATGGCGCCTACGGTACCGCGTGGTAGAAGAGAGCCACCGGAAAAATGAGCAGACGTAAGCGAAACATACTCCTAGTCCTAACGGCTCTGCTGCTGGCGGCCGTCTATACTTTCTATCTGTACAATCGCACAGTTGATCTCGGCGACCGTGTTGTCTCTATTATAATAAAACCGGGTGACACGTTTGCCTCGGTGGTGGAAAAGCTGATTTCGGAAGGTGTGGTCAACTCCAGGGTCATGCTGACCTACCCGGCCCGCATCATGGGGGTTGATAAGAAGCTCACCCCCGGCCGTTACGATTTCACGGGACGCAATTCCTGCCGCTCCGTATTGGATAAGCTGAGCCGCGCCGACTTCCTCAAGGTCAAAGTTACCCTACCGGAAGGGGCGCCTATCTGGAAGGTGGCCTCAATCATCGCCGACAGGCTTGATCTCGATTCAGCGGCTATTGCCAACGCAAACTGGGATTCGGCCTTCCTGCAAAGTCTCGACCTGCCCTGCCTGGAAGGTTATCTTTTCCCCGAGACATATATTTTCCCATGGGGGATCAGTGAGATCGAGGTTGTGGAGGAATTAGTTGGTCAGTTTCGGGCCAAGACCGACAGTATCTGGCCGGACAGCATTGAGCACGGTTTGTCTCGCCATGAGATTGTCATTTTAGCTTCCATAATCGAAGCGGAAACTAGGCTTGCCCACGAGCGCAGGATAGTGGCATCGGTTTACGTTAACCGCCTTCGCCGGAATATGAAGCTGGATGCCGACCCCACGGTGATTTACGGCCTCGGAGGCTTGAATCGTCCACTATATCACAAGGATCTGAAGAAGGACACCCCCTATAACACCTATCTTCGCAAAAGCCTCCCTCCAACGCCTATCAATTCCCCAGGATTGGCGGCGATAGAAGCTGCCCTGCATCCGCAGAAAACAGACTACCTTTATTTTGTGGCTGATGAAACCGGCGGGCACCATTTTTCGCGCACTAACGCCGAGCATAACCGGACCAAACGCAGGATCAAGGCGTTGAAGAACAACCGGTAACCCACATAACGGTTGGGTTCTTTGTGATATACTGCGATCCGCGCCAGGGCAGATGTGGACATCTGCCGCCCACAGGAAAAGAGACCAACCTCTTCTTAAAGGCTGTACTTTCCGGATTCGATGACCGAGCCAAGTTCCTCAGCGATGCTGTCCAGGGTCCCCTCCTCGAACATAGTAAAAGCAGTAGCGCTTTCGGAACTGTATCCGAGCAGACCAACCACCTGTCCGTCTGATTTCAGCGGTTGCAGGACGAAGGAGCGAGAGTTATCATCCAGCAGCAGCTTGCGCTCGAAAAAATTGCCGCTAAACGCCTCGCAGAAATGCTCCGTGTACACTTCTCCCTGCTCGGACACCTGCTCAAACAATGATGAGTCGCAGGGAAGACTGAGAGCAAGGCCATCGCGGCCAAGGCCGTTTTTCCAGGTGGAAACGGCGGCAAGTTTTCTGGGTTGTTCCTGCCTGAGAATAAGCACCCCTTTGTTGATCTCGAATGTCTCGTGCAGGTGTCGGGTCAAGGCGAAAAAGATTTCGGACAGACTATCACCACGCCTGACCAGCTTACCTATGTTCAGGCTGTTTTCATCGGAGCTTTCACCGGTAAGCTCCCCGTTGCTCGGCCTTTCCTCTAAATTGCTCATATGCCCCCCATGATGAGACAGCTCGGGGCTAACATGGCACTGCGTCTCGCTTCAGGTCGTATTTTTTTACCTTTCGCCATAAAGTCGTCCGCCCGATGCCAAGGGCCTGAGCCGTTCGTGTAAAATTCCAGTTATTATCAGCGAGAGCCTTCTTGATGACGGCCCGCTGGTTGTCTTCAAGAAGGCTGTCGGCGGTTGTTAATTCTGATAATGGTGACGTTCTACTGTCAGCATTTTCCCGATGGCCGGAAACTACAAAGCTGATATCACCGGCGTCAAGATGATCACCCTCACATAAAGCCAGAGCCCTTCTGAGAGTGTTTTCCAGCTCTCGCACATTCCCCGGCCAGATGTGCCTTGAAAGCTTGTCGAATGCCTCCCGGCTGATGGTTGGTTGCTTTTTGTTGGAATCGACGGCAATTCTTCGAAGCAGATAGTCAGCCAACAGTTCAATATCTTCTATCCGCTCGACAAGCGCTGGAATCTTCAAGCTGATAGCACTTAAGCGATATAAAAAATCCTCCCGAAACCTCCCTTCAGCGGCCAGGGCGCTCAGGTCTTTCTCGGAGGCAGCGATGGTGCGAAGATCAACCTTCTTCTCAGCCCCGGAAGTAGCCGGTTTCACCTTGAAGTCCTGGAGAAAACGCAGCAACCTCGACTGGACCGACAGCGGCATGCGGTCGACCGCGTCCAGGAAAAGAGTGCCGCCATCCGCTTTTTCCAAAGCTGCCGATAAGCCTGCTCGCTGCAAATGGGGCGTGCTTTCAGCCAGACCAAACAGCGTTGTTTCAAGCCGCGTTCCATCGACCTCCGCGCAGTCGACGCGGACAAATGGCCCCCGGCGGCGGTTGGAATGGTGGTGGATAACACGGGCCAACAGTCCCTTGCCGGTGCCCGGCAGGCCGGTTATGAGCACCGGAATGTCAGTGGGAGCAATTCGTCCGATCGTTTCCTTCAGTTGCGTCATAGCCTCGGAGATGCCGACGAGGTTGTCAAAGCTGAAGCTCATCGCCGCCTCCTGACGCAAAGCAGTCAACTCCTGCCTCATTTTCCGGCGCTCGGCAGCTCTGCGCAGTCTCAACAGTAGTTGCTCGTTCGAATAAGGTTTGCTGATACAGTCAAAAGCGCCTGCCTCCAGCGCCTGTACGGCCATTCGGTCGTCAGATGACTCCGTCAGGACAATTATTTCCGTGTAAAGGCAACTGAGTCGAATTCTCTTGATAGCTTCCAGGGCTGAAGTCTGGTTCGCCGCGCTGTCGATGAGCACAATATCAAACGGTTCCCGGACAAGAATCTCCAGAGCAGCGTCCGCCGAAGCGACCACTTTGATCCGGTATTTTTCTTTCCCGATATCTAACGAGAGCAAGCGGGGAGCAGTCCCATCAGTGTCAATGAGTAAGACTGAGGTTGCTCTTTCTGTATTCGTCAGGTTCGCTTCCATCAACATCTCTCAAAAGTTGACTGTCATCTCCGTAATCAGCCTGTGGTCTCAGAGCACGGTATGGTGATAATTGTCAGGTGGAGGTTCCCTTTGCCAATGTTCGTCATTTTCATTTTGCGGCCGCACGAGACTGACGCCAACCGGGATTTCAAGTGACCAAACTCTAGATCAACCAGACTCTGCTGTGACGTGCGAAACAGTTTCTCCGCCGCTTCGTTGGTCGACACCACGCGTCCCGAGCAGCGGTTTACGATTACAGTTGTTACGTCGGACTTTTGTGTTCCTGTGAGGCCGTGTGCAATTTCACCCACTAAGCGGTATGTCTGCCTGAATTGTGACACCAGCCGGTAAAACCGGTCCTGGATTTCTGGTTGACCAAGCTGACTGTCAGGACCAAGATACCCCAGAACCAGAGGCTCGGGTTCCGCTGGGTTTATTAATGCCGTATGGATGGTGTAACCATCCGTTTTGCACCTATCCGGCCGATACCGGTGCGAGAAAAACGCCTCACCACCTTGGCGTATGGCGGTTTCAATCAACTGTGAGGGGAACAGCTCTATGCTTTCCGGGTGAAGGTATTGTCTGCCACGGATCAAAAAGGTGATGGACCTATCCGGGGCCAGATTGTCTAAAAACTCCTTTTCACGGTCGGCAAGCCAGCCGCGCAACACTATCCCTAAAAGCATCGACTCTACCACGGCAAGGTTACCCTTTTCCGTCGTACTAAACTCAGTCGTTATAGCGGCTAACCGTGATAAGTGCGTCTCCGACGCTTTCCTCGACACCCTTGCCGATATCGGTTCGTTTTGAACCTGCACTATTGTCATATCATTCGACCTGTTTCACTTTGGGACACCTACTGTAGCTATCGGCGGAACGCGGAGCCACTTTAGGCACAGCGGCAGGAAGAAGAGACAAAAAATTGAGTGCCTCGTTGGCATTCCAATTCCCGTGGATTTCCACATGGTCACATCTTCCCCCTCCTGCCCAGAGACCAGGGCGCTTGTTATCCAGGCGTCATATGATTTTTTAGTTGTTACAATACAAAAAAGAACACTGACATAACGGTGGGGTGGCCACAGCTTGCCGTGGGTTCTTCAAGTTTGAATATGTGAGCGTGTCCAATTGGCCAGACGTCGCACAGCAAGCTGTGCGGTACCCAGTCTGCCTTAGGCGGACGCCGCCCACGAATGGAATTATTCTATCGGCGCGCAATCCAGCGCGGGACCGGCGAAGAAGATATAATCAACCAAATAGATCACGTCCGCAACGTTTATCCCGCCTTCGCCATCGACGTTGGCTGCCTCCATAACTGGCGGGGGTGGGCCGCCGTCAAATATAAAGGCAACAAAATATGTCAAGTCTGCAACATTGGGACCGGTGCCATCGTCGTCGACGTCACCACAAATCGGCTTGACGGTAACTTCCGTCTGCGCCGTATCGCTGATACCGCCGTCATCTTCTACTATCAACGTCACGGCGTAAGAGGCGTAATTCTCATAAAGGTGTGTTACCTGTTCCCCAGAAGCGGTGGAGTCATCGCCGAAATCCCACTGCCAGCTTACGATTGTGCCGTCGTTGTCATACGACGTGCTGCTAAACTGGACGGTGTCGTGCCGGGTCGGGTCGGGCGGGTCAAAGGTGAATCCAGCTACCGGCGGCAGATTGCCGGTGCATTCGGACGACCCCTGATAGGGGAGGAAGTTCTGTGCGGTAACGGTTATGGACATGGTACCTTGAGTCGAGGGGCTTACCCCAAGGGTGAGATCGCCGTTGTGGTCCGTGTAGCCTCTCTCATAGACTTCATCCCCCTTCCACAGGCAAACATAGGCCGCGTCCACCGGGTTCCCTCCTGCGTCCTCAACATGCACGGGAAAAGACGACGGTGTGGTTGGAAAATTGTCGGGGTGTGTTACTACCATGGTTTTTATGGAATCAGTCCAGAGCGGCATTTCCGGTTCACCCAGAAGGTTGAAGGTCCATTCGCAATGTCTTTTTAGATCAGTATCCATCCCGCTGGTACTGAAATGATGTTTGCTGTCTGCAAGGATTTGGCCCAGGTTGTATTTTTTGCGACTGAATAGCCCGATCCACCACTCCTTATCCAGCTTGCCGGATAGCTCTTCCGGATAGCCAACATACCCCCAGCCGTCGCGAGTGTTGCCGGTGAAAGCCACCCCCGCCTGGTAAGGGTTGTAGATGACAAAATACTCAGCGATACAATCATTGTAGTCCATGTGATTTGGGTGACAGCCCAAGGAGACCACGACAGACATCTGGTTGTCGTTGCTGAGGGCATTCACATCCGAGTTGTTAATACCCCAGCCATGCCAATAGTAACCTGTGCCCAAGTAATTGTAATTGGCGTGGTCCGCATGATTCACTAGGTTCTGGCCGGCATTCAGGGCATTGATGACAGCTGTTCTGTGGTTGCCAGAATGACTATCGTATACTTTGGTGACATTGAATTGCGGAGGGATGTAGCTGTCGATGGTTTCCTTCATGAGCTCAGAGGGTGTTGAAGGCTCAAGATCCATACCAATGAGCAACATATCTAACGGGTAATTTGTCCGAGGAGGATCTTTCTCGTACTTCAAAACCTTGTCTATGAAGGTATTTATCTGGGTTGTGCTTCCCACCGTGACCCTACCCACATAAACCTCATGAACCCAGTCATCGTCATAGTCAGAATAATATTGATCGCTGGGCGTGCTTTCTCCATAATAGGTTCTGTACTCAAAGGGAACGGTGCTGTGCTCACCCGCCAACAGGAAGTATGTCGTGCCCCAGGTAGACTCGGCATCAATGATGAAGTTCCGTATCTTCTCCTGGTTGCTGCTCCCTTTGTAATTTGCGTAAATTGATTCGGTGGTTATCACCGTATCTTTTGATCCTCTCTGAATGTGCCAATCAACCAGCGGCTGAAAGTAGGAAACATAAGATGAAGAAGTAATAATCACATGATCCAAGGTATCATCAGGAAGAGAAGTCGAACCTCTCAACCTAGTGGCCGGGCCCAGCTGAACATCCTCGGGGTTTGCCACCATATCTTTGATCATCTGCTCATATTCCCTTCTGCTCTTCTCCGAAGCATTTGGTGAAAGACGATCCCCATACTTGTATCCGCCGGAACATTCAATAACCACGGTAAAGGAAGTATAAAGTGTGAGCTTTCTTTCGCTGGGGATATATTGGAGAGGATAGAGCATAATATGAGCTATGCCCTGGCCTGCTAAATCGCTTTGGCATACAAGCTCCACCTGTTTCGATGGGTACGGCTGATTTGAGGAGTAAGTTTGATCGTCAGGTACAACGAAGTCCGTATCCGGAGAACCCACTCTTATTGGCGGCTGTGCTGGAAAGATGTAGTATTCGCCGGTGATTTCCTCAAGCTCCGAAGCTATTATTCTGACCGCCTGAGCGGCCATGCCCTGCGGCAGGGCGATCTTGATCTCTCTGGTCGGCAACATTGGCTGGCCGCGTTGAGCAAGGTAACTGCCATTGTCAAGCCGCACCACGTCATATCCCTTGAGCTTGCCGAAAGAGAGATCTGTCTGGGAGAAGTGAATCGTATACTGAACTGGAGCAAGAGGGGCACCTTCGGCGCCAAATACGTTTCCACCGTTACTGCCGGAAATCAGCGTCAGAAAAGCCAGGATAATTCCCACGCTCAAACTAACAACGAGATTCTTTGCCATTGTTTCTTTTTTCATTTCTTAACCAACCTCTCATTTGAGAACTAACCAAAGACACCAAATTCTCTCTACAATTTTGCAAATGCCGATATGTTCATGACTGTGTGGCCACCGGATCAACGGGGCATGTCGCATAAAGCCACCGGCCTGTCTTCGCAGGCAATTGTGCTGAAATGCTTCTCACAGCAGTACACTTATAGGATAATACTTTTAATGAATTTGTCAAATCAAAAAACATGTTTGCAGGGCAAGGCAAATGGATGAAAGGACTGTAGGCACTCCTCCTTACTCTTGCCGCGCTTCCAGATCAATGAACGCGTAAAAGGCACTTATGGGCGGCCTATTAAATTTTGTCTCGACCCGGACGGAGTATCTATTATCTTGAAGTTGAAGATGTTTGAAAAGGTAAGAAACACCATAAGTGAACACAACTTGCTCTCGTCCGGAGATTCGGTTCTTGTGGCCCTGTCGGGGGGACCGGACTCGGTGGCGCTGCTGCACATGTTGAGCTGTCTTCAAAAGGAGATGGAGCTAAAGCTTGCGGTGGTGTATGTAAACCACCGGATCAGACCGCAGGCCGCCAAAAAAGAGGAAAGATTCTGTCGGGAACTCTGCGACAAGTTAGGTGTGGAGCTGACTATTGTGCACGAGGATATTCCGGCCCTGGCCCGGTTAAAGAAAAAGGGCCTGGAAGAAACGGCCCGTGATTTCCGTTACACGACCTTCGAGAGTCTCGCTGTAGAACACGGCTGCAACAAGATTGCCCTGGCGCATCACGTTGATGACAGAGTGGAGACGATATTGTTTCGCATTCTCCGCGGCACCGGCCGCACCGGCTTGCAGGGAATTCCGATCAAACGGGGAAGAATTGTGAGACCCTTTTACCATGTCACGAAAAGAGAGATTTACTCTTATCTGAAAAGGCACCGTTTGAAATTCTGTGTGGATCAGTCCAACGCTAGCAGTGATTTCGCCCGCAACTATATCCGCAACCGGCTGCTGGTCGACATTCGCCGTCATCTCAGTCCGGGCGTAGATGCCGCTCTGTTGAACCTGTCTGAGATAGCCCACGAGGAAGAAGCCTTTCTGGAGAGTGTCGTTCGAAAGGCCCAAAAAAAGATTGTCCGAGCTACGGTTGGCGGCAAAATAGAGCTTGATTTGAAACTGTTTGCCGGTTATAATATATGGTTGCGCCGCAGACTGTTAAGGCATTGCCTTACAGAGCTTTCGCCTGACGGACGGGCGTCGGACAGGACGGTGGTTGAACGGCTCGACAAGATATGCATGACCGGTGGTAAAGGGCTTTCGCTCCCTGATGCAGTGCAGGCGGTCAGGGCAAGCAGCAAGCTGCTTTTATACAAGGAAGAACATCGGGCATATATCGGAGAATTGCAACCGGGGAAAACCTGTCGGCTGCCATGCTTGCGGCTGAACCTGCATTGTGCGCTGCCAGCTGCTTTTGGTGGGTTGCTGGAAAAGGCAAAGCGGTCCCGGCGGGTCTGGATCGACTGGGAGAAACTTTATCCGCCGCTGGTCGTTCGTAACATCAGGCGCTCAGACCGGTTTGTGCCGCTGGGAATGAAAGGAACAAAAAAGATCGGCGATTACCTGACCGACCGGAAAGTTGCTAGGGTGTATCGCGATGAAATCCCGGTGGTGTGCGATCAGAAAGGAATAGTATGGCTGGTCGGGTTCGAGATAGCCGACCGGGTAAAAATCGACACCTCAACGAACAGGGTGATTAGAATTGAAGTCACTGAGCGAAGAAAAAATCCAGTTCATGCCGTTTGAGGTCCTGTTGAACCAGGGTCAAATAGCCCGCCGCATAGCCGAGATGGGCAAACAGATAACCGAAGATTACGCTGCTCGGCCCCCCGTACTTGTCGGCGTGCTCAAAGGCGGCGTGGTATTTCTGGCCGATCTCATGCGTGAAATAAAACTGCCGATGGAACTCGAATTTGTCTCGGCTGCTTCCTACCGCCACGGAACGACGCCGTCCGACAACGTGGTGCTGGGCGGCGAGTTGTCTATTTCTCTCAAGGAGCGTCATGTCTTGATTGTTGAGGGAGTGGTCGATTCGGGGAAGACGGTTTCTGCCATCTTGAGGCAGATACGCAAACTTCAACCGGCTTCGATCGAGGTTGTTACACTCATTGACAAACCGGCCAGCCACAGGATGAAGCTGGATGTCAAGTACAAAGGGTTTTCGATCGGCAATGATTTCGTGATCGGCTTCGGACTGGACAACACGCAGAGATATCGAAACCTGCCCTTCATCGGTCGGGTAATTGAACAGTAGGAATGGGTATCTCGTTCCGATAATAAATAAAGTGTCTTTTTTTGGGTATAATATATAGGAAGGCTGACAAGCTTACCTGGAGTATTTGTGACGGATTCCGACGATAACAAGAAACGATTTTCCCTGCCGGGCAAGAAAAAAGGCGAAAAATCGAAAGAGTCGATGAGCTGGAGAGGGCCGGGAAAGTCGATGATCTTCTGGGTAACCCTCGCTCTGATAGCCCTCATGATCTATAGCATGTATTCGGGTATGAGTTCGGATACGGCTGAGATTACCTACTCGGAGTTTGTGGAGGAAATCGAGGCCGAGAACGTTTCCGAAGTCTCCTTCAAGCAGACGGAGGTCGAGGGAACTCTAACTCAACCCAAGACGTTCAGCTCCACCGAGTCAACCAAGTCTTTCTCGAAGTTCAAAACCAGAATCCCCTTTCCCGATGTGAACTACCAATTGATCGAGAGGCTGGAAAAAAGCGGAGCCAAAATTGTTGCCGAGGTCGAGTCAAATTATGTCTCGTACTTTCTTTCCATTCTGCCATGGGTGGTACTGGTGTTTATCTGGCTTTTCTTCCTGCGCCAGATGCAGGGAGCTTCCGGACCGAAGGGGCTGTTCTCGTTCGGCAAGAGTAAGGCCAAACTACTTACGGATGAACGCCCCAAGGTGACGTTCAATGACGTTGCCGGCACCGACGAGGCCAAGGAAGAGCTTCAGGAGATAATTGAGTTTTTGCGCGATCCCGCCAAATTCCAGAAATTGGGCGGCAAAATTCCCAAGGGGGCGTTGCTGTTGGGACCTCCAGGCTCGGGCAAAACGCTGCTAGCGCGGGCTGTCGCGGGTGAGGCGGACGTGCCGTTCTTTTCGATGTCCGGCTCTGACTTCGTCGAAATGTTTGTCGGCGTTGGCGCCAGCCGGGTGCGCGACCTGTTTGATCAGGGCAAGAAGAATGCCCCCTGCATCATCTTCATAGACGAGATTGACGCCGTCGGGCGACACCGGGGAGCAGGTTTAGGCGGCGGCCATGATGAGCGTGAGCAGACTCTCAATCAGTTGCTGGTTGAAATGGACGGGTTTGAGTCCAATGAAGGGGTCATCTTAGTGGCAGCGACCAACCGTCCCGATGTCCTCGACCCGGCTCTGTTGCGTCCGGGACGATTCGACCGCCAGATTGTGGTGCCGACGCCTGACATCAGGGGCCGGGAGGGGATTTTGAATGTTCATGTGCGTAAGGTCAAGCTGGCTGACGACATTGACCTCTCCGTTCTGGCGCGAGGTACCCCCGGCCTAACCGGCGCGGACCTGGCCAATATGGTCAATGAGGCGGCTCTGCTGGCTTCCCGTCGCGACAAGGATGCTGTCTCTATGGAGGAATTTGAAGAGGCAAAAGATAAGGTCCTGATGGGCTCAGCCCGCAGGTCGCTGGTGATTTCCGATGAAGAAAAGAAAATAATCGCCTACCACGAGAGCGGTCATACCCTGGTAACGAAATACCTCCCCAAGGCCGATCCGATTCACAAAGTCACCATTATCCCACGCGGCCTGGCGCTCGGGGTCACGCAGTCACTGCCGATCGACGAGCGGCATACCCATTCCAAGGAGTATCTTGAAGCGACGCTGGCGGTGCTGATGGGCGGCCGGATAGCGGAGCTTTTGGTCTTCAATCAGCTTGATACCGGCGCTGGCAACGACCTGGAGCGAGCCACCAAGCTGGCGCGCAAGATGGTGTGCAACTGGGGAATGTCCGAAAAGCTCGGGCCGGTAACGTTCGGCAGAACCGAGGAGCACATCTTTCTGGGCAAAGAAATGGCCCAGCAAAAAGATTACTCTGAAACTACGGCGCAACTAATCGATCAGGAAGTTGCCGCCCTCATCAAGAAGGCCGAGGACGTTGCCAGAGACATCCTGCAAAAGAACTTAGACAAACTTCACATACTGGCTCAAGCGCTGCTGGAGAAGGAAATCATTGACGGCAGCGAGGTGGACAAGATCATCGGCAAATCCTCCGGCGACGTTGAGCCGGTCATAGAGCCGACGCCGACGCCAAAGAACTGACCGACGGTTGTTTCGCTTTTTGACAACGTGGCGCATAAAGCTCAGATAGGGGTAAAGAGAGAGGGTCATGTACGTGCCGTCGAGGGACTCGAGGTTGTCTCACAAGTGGTGTGGACCCGCGTAGGTGGCTGCCTTGTGTCGCCACAAGCTTTAGCCCTGTGGTGGGGACAAGCCCCGCTCCTGCGCGACTCTGTCGACTTTTGGAACAGCCCTACAGGCCACCTGGTCGGCCCGCCTTCGGCGGGGTCGGACCTGGATGGCCTCAGGATGTCCACCGACCACAGAATGCTCCCGTAGCTATTTGTTTCATTACAATTAGAAAGGTAATACGACTCCTGACCTGAGTCGCCCCTAAAACGTGTTTGGCGCCACTTTTTAATTGCCCTGCGATAGATTACATGGTAAACTAACGCAAATTTGGTTCGATACTGAGTATAGCTGCTTTACGGCAGTCAAGGAATAGACTGTAATCTAAAGGGACTTAACTTGGGATTCTTCAATCTCCTGTCCAATGACATCGGCATTGACCTCGGCACTGCCAATACCCTCGTTTATGTAGGTAATCAGGGGATTGTCCTGAATGAGCCGTCGGTCGTGGCCGTGGAAAAATCCACCGGCAAGGTGCTGGCCGTCGGCGCTGCCGCTAAGGAAATGACCGGTCGCACGCCGGGGGGCATAGCCGCTATTCGTCCTCTGAAGGATGGCGTGATTGCCGATTTTGAAATCTCAGAAAAGCTGATCGCTAATTTCATCAGGCGGGTGGTCAAGCACAGGTATCTAATGAAGCCGCGGGTGGTCATCTCTGTCCCTTCTGGGATCACCGAGGTCGAGAAGCGGGCTGTGCGCGACTCGGCCGAAAATGCCGGCGCCCGCGAGGTCTATCTTCTAGCGGAGCCGATGGCGGCCGCTATCGGTGTGGGCGTCCAGGTCGAACAACCGTCAGGCACCATGATAATCGACATCGGTGGCGGCACCTCCGAAATTGCCGTCATTGCTCTCAACGGCATCGTCAACGACATCTCAATCCGCGTTGGGGGCGATGAGCTCAATGACGCCATCATCATGTACCTGAAAAAGAACTACAATCTCCTCATCGGTGAACTAACGGCCGAAGACATCAAGATAAAAATCGGCTCCGCTTTCCAGCTTGAGAAAGAGCTGTCCCTGGAGGTCAGAGGGCGCGATCTCGTTGCCGGGGTCCCCAAAAACCTGATGCTTTCATCGGTTCAGGTGCGCGAAGCGATGTCCGAAACCGTTGATATCATTGTCGAAGCCGTGCGTCAGGCGCTGGAGCGGACACCCCCGGAGCTGGCCTCGGATATCCTCGAACGCGGCATAATCCTTACCGGAGGGGGAGCATTGCTGCGCGGGATGGACAAGAAACTACGCGAGGATACAAATCTGCCGGTCAACGTGGCGGATGATCCTCTCACCTGCGTGGTGCGGGGAACCGGCACGGTCCTTGAAAACTTAGCCCAATACTCCAAAGTACTGGAAAAAAGCAGAAAAAGCTGATTTCCTGCTGGTCGGATTATCTTTCAGCCGGGGCTTTTCTCCGGCTTTTTTTCGCACCTCTAATGGTTGAATTAATCTTTTTCTTTCTCCCGTTGTCATAACAGTAGAAATTACAGCTATGAGGAATGCTGACCGTGAGATTGTTCAATACCTTGTGCGCCGGGCTAAAGAAGGTGACAAGGAGGCCTTTTCGAGGTTGGTGAGGTTGATGATGAAAGACATGGTGGCGCTCACATTTCGGATGACGCAAGACCGGGACGGCGCTTTTGATCTCGCCCAGGAGACCTTTGTTTCTGCCTGGCAGAGCTTGCGCAGCTTTCGCGAGGAGGCGAAGTTCGAAAACTGGCTCTATCGCATTGCAGCCAACAAGGCCCTTAACTACTTAAAGCAACGCTCAAGGCGACCAGTCGCGTCGATAGATTCTCTCGAAACAGAGGCCTTGGTATCCGGCTTTAGTCCTCGCAATCCCGAACAGTTGCTGCAAGCGAAAGAGATGCAAAAAGGCGTCCTGGAGTTCATGGCTGAACTGCCGGATCAGCAACGACTGGTCTTTGATCTGCGTTTCTACAAGGAACTGACATTTGAAGAGATTGCCAAAATCACCGGTAAAGCGGTGGGGACCGTCAAAACACATTATCGCCAGGCGATTATCAAACTCCGCGCCTTTGCCGAACGGAAAGGATGGCGGCTATGAATTGCTCTCATTTCCAGGATCGGATGCTGTTGATGTTCGGGCAAAAACAGTTACCGGAAGAACTGCAAAGCCATCTTGCCGAGTGCCCGTCATGCCGGGCCGTCTGGGAGGAGTTGACCGCTGTGAGCGAAAAGCTCGGTGGGGATGATCTGTTCCGCCCTGATGATCTGCAGGTGGAAAGGCTGGCATCCAGGGTCGACACGGCCATCGAGAAGATAGAACGGGACAATGTCCCTGTCATGACGCGGATCAGAAAGGGCTGGTACGAGCGAATCCCAGTCGCGGCGGCGGCGGCGCTGGTGTTGGGTATCGCAATTGGAACGTACATGGCGGGGAGAACTGCTTTTGACACCGGGAGCGCGGAAATTGCCTCCGACATAACCGGCGTTACCGGCTTGTATGAAGGAGGCGATGAAGAACTTCAAGAAAATACCGTGGGCAGTCTTATTTATGATTTCACGGCTCAACATTCGTATGAAGCCAGCGAATGGCTTCTGGATGACCTCACCGAGGAGGAACTTGATTTTTTGGAGAACAATTTTGACGTAGGAGATTTATTGTGATACAAACAACCGTACCAGCATGGCTTCAAACGACGTTTGTTTTGGTGTTGATCACGATGTCCCTTGGTCCCGGAATCGGAGCGCAAGAGGTGCCGCGGTCGGCACGCCCGGTTTACAGCAACGTTCGTGCCGAGAGTTTCGGCGACAAGTCGCTGCAGCTGGCGCAACTCGATGAGCAACCCGAACGCGGTGAGTATGGAGAGGGCCGGGGCCGACGTTTCGATCATAGTCGCAAGGGACTGCAACACAAATTTGGTAAACATATCGAGCAATTCCGGATATTGAAACTTCTTGAACTGCTGGACCTGCGGGAAGATCAGGAGTTCGAGTTTATCACCGCTTTCCAATCTATGCGCCGCGAACGACGCCAGCTTCACGAAAAGAGAATATCCCTTGTGGATGAGTTGGCTGACGGCCTCCGCACAGAGACGGTTCCTGATATGGAAATCAATCGGCTAATCCGGGAGATCTCCATGTTGGGTAACCAGCAGGAACGTGTGATGGAGGATTTCCTTAGCGAGGCGCAAAAGATTCTCAGCCCGTCGCAACTGGGACGGCTCGTCGTGTTTCATGAAAGGTTTGAGTTTGAACTGTTAGAGGCGGTTAAGGCTTTCCGGGAAAGACAGCCGCCTTCGGGCAATCCCCTTCCGATGGAGGAGCCAGGTCGATAACAACATGGAGACAAAGGCATCTTTTAATATGTGGATAACTCGTAACGAAAGGAGCAAACCATGAGAAAACTACTGAGCTTCACGCTGGCGGCTTTGTTGGTGATGTCGTCTGTTGCTCTGGCCCAACCGGGCTGGGGCGGCCGTGGTCACGGTGATGGCCCCACATGGAATCATCCCGAGAGGCCGAGGTTAGGACAGGGCATGGGGATGAGAGATGGCATGCCGGGAGTCCGAATGATCCTGGCGGCAGCAGACGACATTAAACTGACTGACGAGCAAAAGGCCAGGATGGAAAAGATGCTGGTTGATTTCCAACTGGCAAAGGTAGACAATCGGGCAAACATCAAAAAGGCGGAGATCAGACTGCGGACGCTCAAGCGTGATAAAAGTGCCAATGAAAACGAGGTTATGGCCTCCATTGACGAAGTTGCCCGCATGAAAGCCGACCTTCACAAGATGCGCTATCGCCATCACAGGGAAATTTATAATCTCCTCACTGACGAGCAGATCGACAAGTTGAAGGAGCTTCGCAAGGAGAGAATGAAAAAGTTCAAAGGGGCGCATAAAGGGCCTCATGGCGGAATGGGACCAGGTGGCCCCGGCATGGGATTCGGCTTTGCCCCTGACTCCGACAACTGATCTTTCTATTCCCCCTTGTCTCGAAAAAGCCCGCTTGAGTGCGGGCTTTTTTCATTGCCGCAAGAGTAAACACCGCTCTGGGGAACGCATACCGGACGGCGTAGGGTAGGTGACGAAGTTACCTCTGTTGGCCCCGAAGAGTGCATGAAGATCAATAACCAATAAGTAACACTTCCTCCGCCTACCTTCAGGTCCAGAGTGGTCTTTCAAAAACCTCTTTGCCGATAGCGGAAAAAAGCCTATCTTAGTATGTTTGCGCGAAGAAAAGTGACGAGGACCCCGGCTTAAGGTTGAAAATGAAACTGGACCATGATGCTGACGCTGTCGAAGTAAAAACGGATCTCCCGGTGATTCCACTGAGAGATGTGGTGGTATTTCCTCATATGATGTATCCCCTCCTGATCGGGCGGGAGTTCACCGTCAAGGCTCTCAAACAGGCCATGTCCAAGGACAAGCAGGTGCTTCTGGTGGCCCAGCACATGGCCGGTATCGATCATCCCGGACCGGAGGATCTGTTCGACGTGGGCGTGGTGGCCCGTATTCTGCAGGTTACAAAGATGCCGAACGGGACGCTGAAGGTGCTGGTCGAAGGTCTTGTTCGCGCTCGTGTGATGGCCTTTCTTACCAGCGCCAAGTTCCTGACAGCCCGTATCAACATCGTTTCTCCCGACACCGGGCTGATTGACCGTGAGACGGAGGCGATGTTCCGTTCGGTGAGAGAACGTTTTACCGAGTATGTCCGTCTGAATCGCAGGATCCCGGACGAGGTGACGGTATCACTGGCCTCGATTGATGAGCGTCACCACCAGATCGACACCATGGCGGCGCACCTTCTGTACAACCTGGAAGCCAAACAGAAGCTTCTGGAGGCGTTCACGCTCAAAGACCAACTGTCACTAATGTCTGGCATTCTCAAAGAAGAGATCGAAATCCTCAAGATTGAGCAGACCATTGAGGGCAATGTTCGGGAATCGATGTCGCGCAGTCAGCGTGAGTTTTACCTCCAGCAGCAACTCAAAGCAATCAAGGATGAACTTGGCCAGTTTGAAGAGGCGACCGCTGAAGTCGACGACCTGTACGCGAAACTTGAAAGAGGCGATTACCCGGAGGCGGTGCGAGCCAAAGCAGAGGAAGAAATAAAAAAACTTGCCAAGATGCACCCCTTCTCCGCTGAGTCGGGGGTTGTTCGTTCTTACCTCGAATGGCTGCTATGCCTTCCATGGAACGAAATCACCCAGGACCGGGTTGACTTCAAGGAGGTGAAACTGATTCTGGACGGCGACCACTATGGTTTGGACAAGGCCAAGCGGCGGATTTTAGAGCATTTGGCGGTGATCCGTCTAGCCGGAAAAGTGAAAGGCCCTATCCTCTGCCTGGTCGGTCCCCCGGGGGTGGGTAAAACCTCAGTTGGTCGCTCCATCGCCCGCGCCATGGGCCGAAAATTCGTCAGGATGTCGTTGGGAGGCATTCACGATGAAGCCGAAATCCGTGGACACCGGCGCACCTATATCGGCGCTTTGCCGGGCCGCATTATTCAAATGATCAAGAAAGCCGGCTCATCCAATCCCGTGTTGCTGCTGGATGAGGTCGACAAGATCGGCAAAGATTTCCGTGGCGATCCTGCTTCGGCCCTGCTGGAGGTTCTCGATCCGGAGCAGAACAACAGTTTCACTGACAATTATCTCGAGGTCGAATACGATCTGTCACACATCCTGTTTATAACTACAGGGAACACTATTGGGCCGATTCCCCCGGCTCTTCGTGACCGTATGGAGATAATCCACCTGCCCGGCTACCTGGACTTCGAAAAGGCCGCCATCGCACGCGACTATCTGATCCCCAAGCTGCTTAAGGAACTCGGGCTGGAAGGGGAGCATATCGTGTTTAGAGACGACGCTCTGTACGAGATCATCCGTCACTACACTAGGGAGTCAGGCGTGCGCGAACTGGAACGTCAGATTAGTAGCATGCTGCGCAAGACGGCGGTGCTGCTGGTCGAGGGGAAAAAGCTGCGGCGCCTTACGTTCACCAAGGCGAAGGTACACAAACTGCTGGGCGCCCAGAAGTTCGTCGGCACCAATATCAAACCCCACCCGACGGTCGGGTATGCCGTCGGTCTGGCCTGGACGGAGCTGGGAGGAGAGGCGCTTCCGGTGGAAGTCGTGCCGATGAAGGGGAAAGCCAAACTGACGTTGACCGGCTCGTTGGGAGACGTGATGCGCGAATCGGCCACCGCCGCCCTCTCATATATCCGGAATCACGCCGCCAGCTTTGGCTTAAGCGAGAGCTTCTTTGAGGAACTTGATGTACATGTGCACATCCCCGAGGGAGCCGTTCCCAAGGACGGACCCTCGGCGGGCATTACCCTGCTGACGGCAATGCTTTCAACGCTGACGGGAATCCCGGTCCGCACCGATATTGCCATGACCGGTGAAATAACTTTAATCGGCGATGTGTTGCCCGTCGGAGGGTTAAATGAAAAACTGCTGGCCGCAAAACGGCTTGGCATTACCCGGGTCATCTTGCCGGAGAAGAATCGTAAAGACATCGGTGAGCTTCAGCCCGATCTTCTTGAGGGGCTGCGCTTGCATTTCGTGCGCACAACGAGAGAGGCGCTCAAGCTGGCCATGACACAGTCTCCATTCACCAAAACCAAGGTGCGGCCTCACCAACCGATCCGCCCCGGAATAGGCCCATGATTCCGGCTGTTGCTGCGACGCCTGAAAAGTTTCACCACATGGGGAAAGTTCTACCTTCAAAAATCGTAAGCTGTGAGTTTGCTGGGTCGTTTTTCACGTCGGACCAGTTCCGGGAGGATTCTCGTCCGCAGATTGCCTTTGCGGGACGCTCCAACGTCGGCAAGTCCACATTGTTGAATAGCTTAGTCGGTCGCAAGAAATTGGCCAAAGTTTCAACCACTCCCGGCAAGACCCGATCGGTTAATTTCTTTCTGGTTAACGACAGGTTTTACTTCGTGGACCTGCCGGGCTATGGGTATGCCAAGGTAGGTAAAAAAGTCCGGGAAAGCTGGCGACAACTGATAGAGAACTATCTCACTGGCAGCCAACGCCTGATCGGTCTGATTCTCCTTTTAGACTGCCGGCGCGATCTCACCGATGAGGACAGTCAGCTTGTAGCCTGGCTGGCTAATCGTGGCCTGCCGGTCCTGGCGGTGGTAACCAAATCCGACAAACTCAGCCGTGATAAAGTCAACCGGAAAGTGAAGGAAATCCAGTCCCGGCTTGAGGTGGCCGCGATTGCCTTTTCGGCGCTCACCGGCGCTGGAAAAAAGGAGCTGTTAAGCTCTATCCGTAATCTGGTTGCGGAACACTTTGAAAAGACAAGGGCATAATACGCATGGAAAAAAACAAAATTGTGGTTGGTTGCCAGTGGGGAGATGAAGGAAAAGGAAAGATTGTCGACCTTCTGGCCGCCGAGGCCGACGTCGTGGCGCGTTTTCAGGGTGGCGCAAACGCCGGACATACCATTGTGGTGGGCGACAAGAAATACATCCTGCACCTAATCCCCTCCGGCATCATGCACCCGGGCAAGGAGTGCTACGTGGGCAACGGGGTCGTTCTGGACCCGTTTGCCTTCAAAGAAGAGATCGACTTCTTGACCGACCAGGGCATTGACTATAAAGGTCGCTTGTGGGTCTCACCAGCTACCAATCTGGTGTTGCCGTACCACAAATTGATCGAGGACGTCGAGGAAAGGAGCCGCGGGGCCACGAACCTGGGCACGACCAAAAGGGGGATCGGGCCGGCCTACGTTGACAAAGTGGCGCGACACGGGATTCGTGTTGTTGACCTTTTGGCGCCGGAGCGGTTGAAAAAGAAGCTTGACTACCAAAAGAAAATCAAGGCTAAGTATCTTGAGGGATCAACAGATGAACGGGCTGATATCGACCGCACCTATAACGAACTTCTGGAATTAGCCGAACTGTTCCGTCCTCTGGTGGTGGATGTCTCGCTGGCTTTGCACAGGGCTTACGACAATGACAAGACCATACTGTTTGAGGGCGCCCAGGGGTGTATGCTGGACGTCGACCTGGGAACATATCCGTTTGCAACTTCCTCAAATACGACCGTGGGCGGAGCGCTGACCGGTCTTGGTATAGGTCCGAAAATGATCGACCAGGTGCTGGGTGTAGTCAAAGCTTACACCACCCGAGTCGGGGCCGGGCCGTTTCCGACCGAGCTGATCGATGAGACCGGTGAGCATCTTCGAGAAGTGGGGCAGGAATTCGGAGCCAGCACCGGGCGTCCGCGGCGCTGCGGCTGGCTCGATATGGTGATCCTGCGCCATACGGTGCGCGTCAACGGTGTGGATTCTATCGCGATCACCAAACTCGACGTACTGGACGGTCTGGAAGAGATCAAAGTCTGTACCGCATACGAGCTGAATGGAGAAACCATTGACCAGGTGCCGCTTGACCTTACCCGACTAAGCCAAGTGAAACCGATTTATCGGACTCTTCCCGGCTGGCAGTGTGATACCACCGGCACCACTTCCTTTAGCGACCTTCCCCCCAAGGCCCAGGATTACTTGAACTTCATAGCCCGCGATTTGAAAGTCGACATTGCTCTGATTTCGACCGGAGCCAAACGCACGGAAACTATAGTCATTTGAACCCTCACTAAGGAGAATGAGTAGCAATGAAAAGAGGAATGTCAACCTTAGGTCTCATCGTTCTTGCTGGCGTTTTTGCCACATCGTGTGGCAAGGCATACAAAAAAAAGAGCAGCGAGGATACGGCCAGTGACATCGAAGCTCAGAGGGCTTTAGAGCAGGAAGTACCAGGCGAATCCGACTGGATCACCACGAACTCCGGCTTGAAGTATCTTGACCACGTTGTTGGAGACGGCGAAGAGGCGGTTAATGGGATGACGGTCGAGATGCACTATACCGGCTGGCTCTGGGAAGACGGCCAGCGCTCAAAGAAATTCGACAGCTCGCGCGACGGCAACCAGCCCTTCCCATTCCAGCTTGGCGCCGGCCGCGTCATTAAAGGCTGGGATGAAGGCATCTTAGGTATGAAAGTTGGTGGCAAACGGGAACTGATTATTCCCCCGGAACTCGGCTATGGCGCCAGGGGCGCCGGCGGTCTTATCCCTCCGAACGCAACCCTGAATTTCGAGGTGGAGTTCTTGCGGGTAGCCGGTAAGTAGCGACAGCCCCGCAAAGAACCCACCTGTTGGGTGGAGCATACAGTAGTTGATTATTGCTGACGGGTTGGGGAATTGGGTGAGGAAGAATTCGTGGCGATCAGGGAGATGGGTGGCAAACCCAAACTTGTTTGGGGTTGAATCAGAAAACATGAGTTCAACAAAGGATGAAATGCTAACATGAACAAATCAATCTCACGCCAAATCGCTGAATTCGCCATAAAGTTGCAATACAAAGACTTACCCGACAAAGTCGTTCACGAAGTCAAACGCTTCTTGTATGATTCAATCGGATGCGCCTACGGTGGCTATCACACGAAAGATGTCAATATCCTGCGTGACATCTACACCAATATGGGAGGCAAAGAAGAAGCCACGCTTCTTGCCTTCGGGGACAAGATGCCGGCGGTCAATGCTACGTTGGTCAACTCCCTGATGATCCGCGCTCTGGATTTCAACGACATATACTGGAAGGAAGACCCCTCACACCCCTCGGATCTGATTCCAGCGGCGCTGGCGGTTGGCGAGATGATGGATGCCTCGATGAAAGAGGTCATTGTTGCGATCGTCCTCGCTTACGAGTTTGAACAGCGGCTGTGCGAGTTCGCCGTCCCGGGCGTTCGCGAACGCAAATGGCACCACGCCACACTCACGCAATTCGTCTCGCCGATTGTAGCCGGGAAACTGCTGGGGCTATCGGTCGATCAGATGATCAACGCCATCGGCATCAACGGCTCGCACAATCACACTATCGGCTGCCCCACCGCCGGAAAACTGACCATGATGAAAAACACCGTCGACCCGATGGCGGTGCAGAGCGGCGTCTTTGCCGCCCTGATGGCTCAAAAAGGCTACACCGGCACCGAGGCGGTCTTCGAAGGGAAAGAGGGATTGATGGACGTCTACGGCCCCGACTGGGCTCAGGACAAACTGACCGGCAACCTTGGTGAGAAGTTCAAAATCCTCGAATGCAGTATGAAAGCCTTCCCCACCGAAGCCCTCACCCACACCCACCTAACGGCAACTTTGAAGGTAGTGAGGGAAAACAACATCAGTTACGACCAGATTGAACAGGTTACGATCACCACCATCGCCCGCGCCTGTGATATTCTTTTTGACCCGCATAAGTACCGCCCCGAATCGCGTGAGACCGCCGACCATTCTTTGCCATACTGTATTGCGGCTGCCCTGGTTGATCATCAAATAACGACGCAATCATTCTCCGAAGAAAAAATGAAAGACGAACGCATCTGGCAGGTAATTGACAAGATCAAGGGCGAAGCCTCCGAAGAATTCGAAAAGATGTTCCCGGCCAAACAACCTTCAAAGGTCGTAGTCAAAACTAAAGGAGGCAAAACCTTCTCCGAGTACCTGGAATACCCCAAGGGCGACCCGCGCGAACCGATGACGATAGAAGACCTGGCGGCCAAATTCAACGCCCTGTCCGCCGACTTGCTGAGTGACTCTCAGCAGAAGGAAGTTGAGGATGCTGTTTTTTCCTGTGAAAAGCTGTCCGCGCGAGAGTTGACGGGGAAATTGGTTGTGTGATGCACCAAAACCGCTGGGGGATTGACCTACAGGATTGGTTTGAGATAGCACGATGAAGATGGGTAGAATCGAAAAAGTGTTTGTCAACAGTAAGCGGCATGCAAAAGGGAATATAAAACTCCTTGATCGGCTGTTTACCGGGCTCGACTTGAGCACTACAGGAAAAGCACTGGAAATCGGGTGTGGTGCGGGGATTGTCACTGACCATCTGTCCAAGATGTACGGGATGAACATTACAGGTACCGATGTTGATCCGGAGCAAATTGAGGTAGCCAACAGCTACTATGGAGACAATAAGCATTTGCAATTCATGGAAGCCGATGCTACACAACTCCCATTTGAAGATGGTGAATTCGATATGGTCGTGTCATTGAAAGTAATGCATCATATACCTGATTGGGAAAAGGCGTTGGAAGAAGTCAGCCGGGTTTTGAAACCCAAAGGATATTTCGTTCTTGCTGACCTTGCGTTTCTGAAACTCCTAATCCGATTGCTCAAGCCGGTTGTAAAGAAATATGGTGTGTATACCATTGATGATATAATCTCTGCGTGCGGTAAAAACGGCCTAACCGTGCTTCATAGAGAGAAACCCAGAGGGTTACTACTGATGATGCACCATAGCTTCCTGTTTCAAAAGGCATAAAGCGTGGGTGCAATGCAGATTGTGTCGAAGCCTCTGGTCAAAAGTGAACTGGACATGAAAAGTACCTCTTAATATCTTGTTCAAGATGTCCAAAAAACTTTGGCGACATAGATACGCTGTTTACATACACCAATGACCTCTACCGTCATACCAAGAAGCAAAAAAAACCATAAAGAGCTGTACCTGTTTTCGGCTTACTACCTGGTGATCGCCCTGTTCTTGCTTGCTTCCTTTTTTCCGGAAAGCAGAGTTTGGGGTGTCAACTGGTGGGCTTACCTTCCCGCGCTCGCAAAGTACGGCCTGTTGCTGGTAGGAATCATGACGCCGCCGGCCGTTTCCTATTGGTCGCGAAGATTACGCCATGGCGGTTCTCCAACTGGCGGGGCTGATCAGAGGTCAATCGGTTACCTCGTGCCAGCCTCTCTCACCATTATTCTATTCGGCTTAGCCTTCGTGATGTTCCGTGGTACGACGCATTTCTTAGGCGACGGCTACCAGTTGCTATCGCGTCTTGCTGATCGAGCGCCTTCGGTGAAAGCCTGGGATATGGGGACCTCGTATATTAATGATGGTCTCTTCTCGCTCTTAAGTGGCCAACCCGATGCCCGTGCTCTACTGACTTTTCAAATCATCTCGGTTGCCTCAGGGCTGGCTTTGCTGGTCGGGGTGGCGTTTCTGTCGCGTGTCCTTTTTGACCGCAGTTTCCATCGGTATCTGTTTTTCTTAGGGTTGGCTTCGGGCGGGTACATGCTTTTGTTTTTTGGTTATGTTGAGAACTACGCCCTGTTCATTGTAGCGGTGATGCTGTACACCCTTGTCGGGTTGCTTATCGCAAAAGGTAAAGCGTCATGGTGGTGGGCGCTGCCGCCGTTGTTGGTGACGCTCTTTCTCCATCTGTTTGGAGTTACGCTACTGCTAAGTCTGTTGTATCTCCTGTTTCGAGATTCTCGTCCCGGTAGGTGGTTGGGATGTCTGTCCGCTAAAACTAAACTTCTCGTAGCGGCAGTGCTGGTGTTGCTGTCGGTATTGATCTACTACTACCTGTACACCAACTACTTCTTTTTCACGTTTGTGTTGCTGCCGGTGGTGCCGGATCGGTTCACCATCGAGAATGATTGGCTCTTTTCATTCAAACACGTCACTGACATTTGCAATCTCCTGATGCTGCTGATTCCGGGGCTGCCGATCTTTTTGACGATGGTTTTCGTATCGCCCGTGAAGGGGTGGCTGAGACGAGCGGAGTATCGGTTCCTTCTGATCCTGACGTTTTCAACACTTGGTGCGGTGTATGTTTTTAATCCGGGGATCGGCATGCCGCGCAACTGGGATCTCTTCTCTATCGCCGGCGTTCCATTGGCGGTGCTTTGCTATTACTATGCTCTTGAACACTGCCGAAGGGTTAGGTTGGTGCTTTTGACGTGTGTGCCGGCGATTGTTCTCGGGTTCCTCTCGCTTGCGCCCCGGGTAGCGACACAGGTGGTGCCGGGCCTTGGCATCGCTCATTTCAAAAACTATCTAGTCCTGGATAAAATCAGAAACCGAAATGCGAGGAGACTGCTGGTTGACTATTACGAACGAGCTGGTAATGCTACCGCCGCGCAAAAGGAACAGGCTCGCACGGAGGCAGATTTCCCGGAGGCTTTTCACAACAGGAAAGCTCGCGAGCTTATCAGTCAGGCCAATTATGCCGAAGCCATCGTGCACCTTCGACGGGCATTGGAGTTCAATCCGCTGTCCTACGATGCCTATGGCAATTTAGGAGTCTGCTATCTCCAGCAGGGCGTGCTCGACAGCGCGTTGGTGCTGCTCAGGATTGCGGATGGACTGAATCCATACAACGCCTCCACCATAAACAACATGGGAACAGCCTGCCTCCGAAAAGGGGAATATGCCCGCGCCGAGAAGCTTTTCTTGAAGTCGCTGCGAATCGACAGCACCGGGCAGAATGCCATGGTCGGTCTGGCATCCGTTTACCTGAGCCTGAATCAATTTGATCGCTCCCTTGATTATGTAACCAAAGTCTATACACTCACGGAGATGCCGTACGAGTATTTCCGCCAGGCCGGAGACGCTTATCTCGACAAGAGAGCCTTTCGTCAAGCAGCTCGAGCTTATCATTACGCCATCAAACGAGGTCTTGACCCCGCTTATGTCAAAGACCTTCAGAAGAAATTCCCATAGTTGAAGTAAAATACATCACGTCAACAGGGGATTTAACAGAACCTCATAAAAACAATTGCATTCAAGATTGCATGGTGGTTTATTGGTCACTACAGGCAAGAACGTGATATGATACAAGCAGAAAAGCTCACTAAGATTTTCAAAGATAAGAAACGAGGGGAGATCAAAGCAGTCGATCAAGTTTCATTCACCTGCGAGCCGGGAGTCGTCTACGGGCTTTTAGGACCTAACGGCGCAGGCAAAACAACAACCCTGCGCATGCTTTCGACTGCTCTGCGGCCCACCTCTGGCACGGCCATCATAAATGGTGTCGACGTCGCCAAAGAACCCCAGAAAGTGCGCTCTCAGATCGGCTTTCTCTCCGGCGACACCGGTCTCTACGGTAGACTCTCCCCGCGAGAAATGGTCAGGTATTTCGGAAAGCTGTACGGGATGTCGAAGTCAGCCATTGAGGAGCGAACCGAGAAGCTGTTCGGCATGCTCGACATGCACGATTTTGCAGACGCCCGAAACGAAAAACTCTCCTCCGGCATGAAACAGAAGGTGTCTATTGCGCGCTCGGTAGTGCACGATCCGCCCTCCATGATCTTCGATGAGCCGACCACCGGCCTTGACGTCATGAGCTCCCGGACGATCGTCCAGTTTATCCGGCGGTGCTGCGACGAGGGCAAGACGGTCATCTTTTCCACGCACATTATGAGTGAAGCCATGCGGCTCTGCGACAAAGTCGGAATAATCCATGAGGGGAAACTTTACGCCGAAGGCTCGGTTCACCAACTACTGGAAAAGACGGGTACGGATAACCTCGAAAGCGCCTTCATAAAGATTGTAGGAGAATAGCCGTGCAGCTATCAAACATCGTAACCATTTTCAAAAAAGAGATGACGGATACCCTGCGGGATCGGCGCACTCTCATCTTTATGCTCCTTATCCCGATAGCCGCCATACCGCTCTTGATGATGGGGTTATCTTCGCTGATGGTGAGTCAGATCACCAAAGTCAAAGAGGAGACCTCCGAAATCGTAATCGAGGGAGAGAGTTTCCTTCCGGAAGAGTTGCGAAGCATGTTTGCTGAAGCGCCCGGGCTGTCGATCAGGGGCGAAGATGAGTTCGAAGGAAGGGACCTTATGGATGAGCTAAAGCAGGGAAACTTTCAGGCGCTGGTGGTGGTTTCAGACGGCTTCAGCTCCGATCTTGAACGGGAGAACCAAACCGAGATTGAAATCTTCTACGATGAAGCAGAGATAAAATCTGAATTTACCGAGGATAAAATAAGAGATGTTTTGTCCGACTACAAGGAACAGATCGTTCAGAAGCGGATGGAGCAGCGTGATATATCGACAGATATCCTGACGCCATTCACAACCACAAGTCAAAACGTCGCCCCTCTGCAAAAGATAGCCGGCAAAGAGTTTGGCGCCATCCTGCCGTATCTGATAATTATCATGTGCTTCATGGGGGCGATGTATCCCGCCATTGATCTTGCCGCCGGAGAAAAAGAGCGGGGGACCCTGGAAACCCTTCTGGTTTCACCCGCCACAAGAGGCGAGTTTGTCGTCGGCAAGTATATCGTGATTCTCGTTACCGGGGTTGTTGCCGCCTTTTTGTCTTTAGGAAGTCTTGTTTTTTCCCTGAACTACATGGTCGAGGACCTTCTCAAAGGCATGAGCAAGATGCTTGCAATAGAGCTTGATGTTCATACTATCATTTTAGTATTTCTCATTATTCTACCTCTGGCGGGAATCTTTGCGGGCGTGCTCCTTTCGGTTTCAATTTTCGCCAGATCGTTCAAAGAAGCGCAGAGTTATGTAACGGCGCTCAACATGGCGGTAATTCTTCCGGCGTTTGTATCTCTTTTGCCGGGGGTTGAAATGGATTACAGCATGGCGCTGATTCCAGTCGTAAACGCCAGTCTGATAATGAAAAACGCTATCTCGGGATCGATAGAGTGGAACTTTGTCTTTGTCGCCTTGCTGTCAAATGCCGTCTTAGCCGCAGTCACTCTTGTCTTCTGTAAGAAATGGTTTGAGAAGGAATCGATCCTTTTCAGGATGTGAGGTTGAACCTACTTGCGACTACACGAACTTTGAGATTAAGCAAATAGAGGCCATGCACGGAAGCGCCAAAACAGATTCCGCAGTTGTTTTATGACCTAATTGGAAAGATAATACCGGGGCTTGTTGCAGTGTGCTTTTTCATTCTTGGAACTGGAACAAGGATTGGCGAATTACCAGAGATATTTTTCGCTGGTTCTAATGCTCTACAGAATTCGGTATTCACTCTGCTATCCGTTGCGATTCTAACGTCCTACGTATTAGGACAGATAATCCCATTGGTGAGTGACACCTTTGAAAAAAACTTTCCAGATTCTTGACGCCCAAATCTTATAACATAAGCCTTGAGCTGCCTTGCTTTTGATTCCGATGCGATCTCGTCTGAGGCAGCCATTGTTGATCAGAGGGTTGAATGCCCTCTCTTTTTCAACTGGTATATGTATATGCCGAGGCCGAGTAGAAACAGCGCTATCGAAATGGCCTGGTTGTAAGTTGGGTGCATTCCGCCGAAGTGGAAGCGCATTGCCTCTTCGTAGTACCGGACGTACTCGATGGCAAAACGAAAAACCGCCTCTATCATGAACAGCAGAGCCACTATCTGTCCGACAAACCGCTTTCGCTTCATCATGAAGTGCAGCAGGAAGAACAATCCAAACCCATATAATAAAGTGTAAAGTTGCGACGGATGCAGGGGAGCGTCAAAGTACACTGCATAGGGAATGGACCCCGATGGAAACGAGACGCCCCACGGCAGATCGGTGGGGGTGCCAAAGCAGCAGCCATTTAAGAAACACCCGATTCGTGCAATCCCCAACCCCAACCCGAAAGCTGGTGAAAAATAATCGAACACCTCCAATGTGGATATTTTCCTCCAGCGACAGTAGGCAAGGGTGCCTATGATTGCCACGATCACTCCGCCATACACGTTCAGGCCGGCGATGCCGAACTCGTGCGAGGCAAACGGGTTAAAGGAAGCGGTCCAGTTGCCGGCAAATTCCTCAAGGTGAAATAAAACGTAAAACAGACGGGCACCAATTATACCCCCAAAAATCATGATGTAGGCAATGGTTAAAAACCGTTCAAACGGCTTGCCGTCGCGCAAAGCTACACGCCGGACATAAAGAACACCGGCAAAGAACGCCAGCGCCATCATTAGGCCGTAGCTGCGGATAGCAATGGGACCGATGTGAAATAGTTCAGGATACATGTTCTGCTTTCAACTCCTTTCGATCAAAGTGTGTGAATGTCGAGCGGCTCCATCTCGGATAGTGCTTCCAGACCACCAGAACAGACGCCAGTCCGAGAAGACCGCCTGCGACGACATCGGAAACGTAATGAAACCTTCCCCACACCGTCCCGATCGCCAAACCAAGGTTTATCGGCAGCAGCAGCCATCCGGCACGCCGATAGTATTTGAAACAATACATTAAAATAACTAAAGCAACGCCAAAATGCGACGACGGCATACATCCTCCCCGAACCGCGCCCTTGTCAATAACCACTTCCACCAACCCCCTGAACAACGGGCTTTCAATCTGGTTCACGTATTGTCCGGCAAAATGCCAGCGCGGGCCCTCGATCGGGTAAAGAAAAAAGAGCAGGTACGAAAAGAAAAAGGTGAGACAAGCAGCCGTGAGAAAACTTTTGATCGTTTCATAATGCTTTTTGACAAACAAGACCAGCACGAAAACCGGTATCATAAAATAGTAGCTGAAGTAGCAAAAGGAGAATATCTCGTTGACCCAGGCGTTGAGCCAATGTCTGTCGATATAAAGGGTGGGATTCACGCCGAACAGTGCTTTCTCAAATGAAGTCAACTGCCAGTCGTAGAATTGGTCAAAGACAAGAAACATCAATCCTTCGGTAGTCCGGTAGAAAAAGGTAAGCAGCATAACAGGGTATGCAATACGAATCAAAGCATACCACCGGCCTTTACGCTCGTCAATGTACCGGGCGATAAGAACCACAAGAGCGACCATAGATACATAAAATGCAATTTCATCATAGTACACCGATAGTGGCCGCCCCACCAGCACAAGAAGCACCAGCATCAAAGAAGAGTAACCCAAAATTAGCCAATCAAACGGATAAAGCCTGATCGCGCGGCCGTACGTCATGGCGGTATGCGTTGTGGAAGACATTTATGTCTGTTCCTTTCCACCTATTACCATAACGATTTCGCCTTTCACCGGCTTGTCGCCGATAGCGTTTTGGATATCGCTTATCCTTCCCCTCAGAAACTGCTCGTACCGCTTGCTGATCTCTCGGGCCAGGCAGGCCTTGCGGTCGCCTAGCGCCTCCAGCATATTTCCAAGCGACTTTTGAATCCGGTGGGGCGACTCATAAAAGACAAGGGTGTGTTCCAACTCTTTCAGCCTTTCAAGGCGTTTTTTTCTGGCTGCCGATTTATGAGGCAGAAATCCCTCAAAGAAAAAGCGATCCGTGGGCAACCCCGAGGCAGTCAACGCCGGAATAATCGCTGTCGCTCCCGGAAGGGGAACAATATCAATATCGCCAGTTATCGCGGCCCGGACGATGCGATAAGCGGGGTCTGAGATCCCCGGCGATCCGGCGTCGGTGATAACGGCAACCGACATACCCTCTCTGATCTTCGCCAAGAGCTGATCGGCCCGTCTTGCTTCGTTGAAGTCATGGTAACTTATCAGCTTTTTCTTCAAGCCAAGTCGCTTTAAGAGCATTCCTGAATGGCGGGTGTCTTCGCAGGCCACCAGGTCAACCTCTCTCAGCGTCTCCAGCGCGCGCTGCGTGATGTCACCCATGTTTCCAATCGGAGTTGGAACGAGATACAGCTTCCCGGAATCTGCAGCCATCGTAGAATTCCTACCTGCTCAGTTCAATATATTCAGGAATGGGTTCTCTCCCTAAAGGGGCGATATCGGGCATCCGGCGTTTGAAATAATTCCTGTTCAGAAGCGATACTACCCGGTTGATGTCGGTCTCACTAAACCCCTCTCCTTCAAGGGTAGACATGGAAGTTAGTCCATCATCGACCAGACGTCGCAGCAGCCGGTCAATCTGCTCGTAAGTCACGCCGATCTCTCCTTCATCCGTCTGCCCGGCCCACAAGTCAGCCGTGGGAACCTTGTTGACGATGTGATCAGGCAGGCCCAGGGTTTTGGCTAGTTGACGTACTTCCGTCTTATACAACTCACCGACAGGGTTAATGGAACAGGCCGAGTCACCATACCAGGTTGTGTATCCTAAGCATATCTCGGTGCGGTTGCCGGTTCCCAGCACCAGCCGATCCAGTTTTTGGGCGACGTCGAAGAGGATCGCCATTCTCTCTCGCGCTATTTTGTTGCCCGCCCGCAGCCTGACAGCCTCATTGATTTCAGGAAAGTAGGCGTCAATCATGGGTGTAATGTCGACTCGCCGATGCTCAATACCGAGCTTCTCTGTAAGGCTAACGGCGTCGGCAATCGAGCTCTCCGAGGAGGTTCGATACGGCATCAAAAGAGCCAACACTTTCTCTTTACCCACCGCTTCTATGGCAAGCATCGTTGAGACCGCCGAGTCAATGCCGCCCGAAAGACCGACAACGTACCCTTTCATCCCCGATTGGAGAAGCTTCCCATAAATAAATCTCTTTATGGTGGTGATTGCCTGCTGGATATCGAATTTCGTTGTCACGTCATCTACCCTTTCCAAGCTAAAGCACGATAGGCCATTTGCGTATCGCCATCAAGCAAAATATGCCCCGGCATTGACAGGCAAAGCGGCCGGTAGTATGTTGCGTTCAGGTATGATTCCCCGCATTGTCATCACCGGCGCCCCGGCATCAGGCAAAACTGAGGTTTTCAACCGGATGAAAAAAGACCCCGCTTTCTCCAACTTTGTTTTCTTCGATGAACTGGCTCGTCTACTTCTTTCTGAGAATCCTGAATACAGAAAAAGCTGGAGTGGCTTTCATATCGAGATTTACCACCTGCAGGTAGCGCGAGAAAAACAGGTCGGCGAGCGGCCGTTCATTACTGATCGGGGAACAATTGACGCCTTCGCTTTTCATCCGCAAACCATGGAAGACGTCAGCACGACTCTTGAAGAGGAATATCAGAGATACAGCGCGGCCGTGCAATTAGGCAGCTCAGCTAATCTCGGGAACAAGTTCTATGAATGTAACGGCATTCGCAATGAATCGATCTCTAAGGCTCTTGCGATTGAGGAAGCAATCACCGAACTGTGGCGCCGGCATCCCGGCTATCATTTCATCAAAGCCGAGACCGATTTTGAGAAAAAGTACCATGCCTGTTTGCAGGTACTCTTGAGTATAGTGTGAGCGAAGAGTCACACTCCCCACATAGTCGACAGTAAGTAATATTATTATTCTAATTGTAATGAAACAAATATTTGCAACGGTATTCCGTGGTCGGTGTACCTCCTGAGGCCGTCCGCCGCTCACAGGATTTAGATTTTTGGGACAATCTCTCCTCGTGCGCCGATTTCATCTTGGTATAAAACAAAAAAAGCCCGACCATGTTTGGCCGGGCCTTTTCTCTATGGATAAGAGGGATAATGGCTTAGTACATTCCACCCATACCGCCCATGTCGGGAGCAGGCGGACCAGCCTTTTTGTCCTCCGGCTTGTCGACAATGACCGCCTCGGTGGTGAGAAGCAGTCCGGCAATGGAAGCGGCATTTTCAAGGGCACAGCGGGTGACTTTGGTTGGATCAATTACACCCGCTTTCATCAGGTCCTCATAATTGCCGGTTTGAGCATTAAGGCCATAAGCTTCTGTCTTGTCGATAACCTTATTGACCACCACTGAAGCTTCGAAGCCGGCATTCTCCGAAATCTGACGGATCGGCTCCTCTAGCGCCTTGCGGACGATCTTGACGCCCACCATCTCTTCTTCGTCTATTTTCATACCGTCAAGGCTCTTCATGGCGCGCAGCAGCGAGACACCGCCGCCCGGAACAATACCTTCCTCAACGGCGGCGCGGGTGGCGTGCAGGGCATCCTCAACGCGGGCCTTCTTCTCTTTCATCTCGGTTTCGGTGGCGGCGCCGACGTTGATCACGGCCACACCGCCGGCCAGCTTGGCTAGCCGTTCCTGCAGCTTCTCACGGTCGTAATCAGAGGTGGTATCTTCGATCTGCTTACGAATCTGGCTGATGCGGGCTTTGATGGCCTCCTTCTCACCGGCGCCTTCGACGATCGTGGTGTCGTCTTTGTCGATTGTAACCTTCTTGGCCGTGCCCAGGTCGGACATAACTGCGTTTTCGAGCTTGAAACCGGCTTCTTCGGAGATCACCTTGCCGCCGGTCAGGATAGCTATATCCTCAAGCATGGCCTTACGGCGATCACCAAACCCCGGAGCCTTCACCGCCGCCACTCTTAATGTGCCGCGCAGCTTGTTGACCACCAGAGTAGCCAGCGCTTCCCCTTCGATATCCTCAGCGATTAGTAGCAGGGGCTTGCCACCCTGAGCCACCTTTTCCAGCGTCGGCAGAAGTTCCTTCATATTGGAGATCTTTTTGTCGTGGATGAGGATCATCGGGTCCTCTAAAATGGCCTCCATCGCGTCCGGGTCGGTCACGAAGTACGGCGAGACGTAGCCGCGGTCAAACTGCATCCCCTCCACGACGTCCAGAGTCGTCTCAATGGTCTTGGACTCTTCGACAGTGATGACGCCGTCTTTGCCGACTTTTTCCATGGCTTCGGCAATTTTGTCGCCAATGTCTTTATCGTTATTGGCCGAAATCGTGCCGACCTGACGAATCTTGTTCAGATCATCGGCAACTGGTTGTGAGAGACCCTTGATGGCTTCCGTCACGGCCACGACCGCCTTGTCAATACCCCGCTTGATGGCCATCGGGTCGTGACCGGCGGTGACGTTCTTGAGACCCTCGCGGTAGATGGCCTGAGCAATAAGAGTAGCCGTGGTGGTACCGTCGCCGGCGTCATCAGACGTCTTGGAAGCGACTTCTTTGACCATCTGGGCGCCGATGTTCTCGAAATTATCTTCCAGCTCGATTTCCTTGGCCACGGTAACGCCGTCCTTGGTAACGGTCGGCGAACCGAACTTCTTGTCCAGGATGACGTTGCGGCCTTTGGGACCAAGCGTAATCCTCACGGCATTAGCAAGCGTGTCCACACCACGCTTCAGCTTGGTGCGGGCTTCCGTACTAAAATCAATCAGTTTTGGCATTTGTATGTCTCCTTTTCACTTTTAGTTAACTATCCTGAATGATAGCGAAAATGTCGGACTCGCGCATGATGAGATACTCTTCATCAGCGATAGAGACCTCAGTGCCGGAGTATTTACCATAGAGCACCCGGTCACCCTTCTTTACCTCGGGTGGTATCTTTTTGCCGTCGTCAGTCATGCGCCCGGGGCCAACCTCAACGATCTCGCCTTGCATCGGCTTTTCTTTGGCCGTATCCGGAATGATGATTCCCCCCTTCTTCATCTCAGTCTCCTCGAAAGGCTTAACTACGACTCGATCTGCAAGCGGTTTTACCTGCATTTCGTTTCCTCCTGTTGTTAATGTTTACGACTATCTAAGTTAATTATCTTGTTTCTTACTTCCGTATTTTCCTGCCGATATTCATTGTCTTGCCAGGATAACTCCTTGCTCAACAATTCCTTCGGCACCATTAGCACTCATCTATAGTGAGTGCTAACAGGCTGTGCAATATAGCTTCAACACAGAATCTGTCAAGAGGTTTCAGCGAAAATGTGCATTTTTTTGTGATTTTTTCTGTTGTTTGCCAAAAGGGGCGTTTGTGGTTGGTGTATGCCCTCGTTTCGAGCGTAACAGATGTCACACTCTCAAACAGGTCAGCGTAGGACCGACAGTGAGACGTTTGCGAATCTGAGAAAAAAGTTTTCTTTGAAACAAAGCCATTTCTTCGTGACTGCCGTAACCTCACGGAATTACATGAATGTAGGGTGAAGCTGCTTCAGTGCTAACCTCACTTGACATATTACAGATGTAATGCTATCTATCCGTTGAGCTGGAAATGTTCTGCTTGATCGAGCAAATCACTTTGCTGAAAGGATTCACAATGGAGAAGTATTGTCACTCATGCACGGCGCCTCTCGATATGCCCGACTTCAAAGGGCCGGCGGAAAACTACTGCAAGTATTGCACGGACGAATCGGGAAATCTGAAATCCAGAGAAGTCATCCACAAGGGCATTGCTGATTGGTTCAAAAGCTGGCAGCCGGGTCTGGACGACCAGAAAGCCCTCAAACGCGCTACCGACTTCATGAATGCCATGCCCGCTTGGGCACAGGATTAGGTCACCGGTTCGCAGAAACGTATGGCAGAAGCTCCTGTGCTTCTGCCATTGCCTTGGCTGGCAGAATCGCTGAGGATTCTGGCCTACACATGCTGGCCTTGCTCGTTTTTCCCTCTGTGTGGAGATTCACCGGCAAGCACCGAAATTGAAGCAATAGAAGACATGATCCCTGCAATCGTGTCAAGTAGTAGAGTGACACCCTTGTGACCTGGTGATGGATACGGCGGTATGGGGATGGTTTTACTGCATGCGCATATAGCGAAAAAGGCCGCGAGGTGAAAGAACTCTGGCCACGTTAAAACCGAAGCAAGACCTGCGGGAAGTGAGATAATGGATACTGACCGTACTACCGAAAGAACACTTTCGAGTGGAAAGCTAACGCTCCCTGAAGAATATGAATCATACCTCGACTTGAGGGAGACTGAGCTGGCAATCAAATACATCAAAGACTCTTTTCAGGTGAAGCTCGCGGGAGAATTGAACCTTCAAAGAGTCTCTGCTCCCCTTATTGCATTAAGCGACACCGGGATTAACGACCATCTAACGGGCGTAGAAAAACCTATAAGTTTTCATATCAGGGATCTGAACAAACAAGCTGAGATTGTGCAATCCCTTGCCAAGTGGAAGCGACTGGCACTCGCCGATTACGGGTTCAGCCATGGTGAGGCTTTGTACACTGATATGAACGCGATAAGACCTGATGAGCAACTTGATAATTTGCATTCGATTTATGTTGATCAATGGGACTGGGAGATGGTGATAAATGAAGATGAGAGAAACTTGGATTTTCTCAGGTCCATAGTGAAGAGAATCTACAAGGCCATAAGGGAAGAAGAAAAAGGAATATGCGAACGATATAGACAACTCCACGATCCTTTTCTCCCGAAAAAAATATCATTCATCTACAGCGAAGAATTGGAGGAAAGATTCCCGGAACTTTCACCGGCGGCACGCGAAGACGCTATCTGCAAGGAGAAGAAGGCGGTGTTCATAGTTGGGATCGGGGCGGCCCTGAAAAATGGCAAGCCCCACGATGGAAGGGCGGCAGATTATGACGACTGGTCGACCGAGACGGGCGAAGGGAGAAAAGGACTCAATGGCGATATACTTGTCTGGTACCCGTTGCTGAACTGCGCCTTTGAGCTTTCTTCCATGGGCATAAGGGTCGATAAAGAGTCTTTGTTGCGGCAGCTTGAAACAAAAGGAGAAACTGATAAGACGAACCTATACTTTCATAAAAGATTGCTGCAAGGAGATCTTCCCTTATCAATCGGGGGCGGAATTGGACAATCCAGATTGTGCATGTTCTTCTTGAGAAAGGCTCATATCGGGGAGGTTCAGTCAAGCATCTGGCCGGACGAAATGAGAGATGCCTGCATGAAGAGCAATATATACCTGCTTTGAAAGAGTCAAAACCTTAACATTGCCATCTGGAATGAGAATGCTCAACAATGGACGTGGCAGAATTGCAAAGGTCGAGCCCTACCGGAAACCGCCTTGTATGAACCAAGCGCTTGTAAACTACCACAAAACACTCGCGGGAGAATCCCTACCGAGATTCAGGTCCGCAGACCTTGAACTCAGAATAAAGGAAGCCTTCAAGCTTCTGGAGGAATGCGCACTGTGCTCAAGGGAGTGTCGGGTCGACCGCACCGCCGGTGAAAAGGGGTACTGCCGGGTCGGCAACAAATTGTCAGTCTCGTCCTGTTTCGACCATTTGGGCGAGGAATACTTCTTTGTTCCCTCCTTTACCATATTCTTTAACTCCTGCACCTTCTCCTGCCAGTTCTGTCAGAACTGGGAAATATCACAGATCGAAAACACCGACGGCACTGTGGCCGTTGCTGAAACGGAGTTGGCACGCACTATCGACTCGCACAGCTACTGCAAGAATGTCAACTTCGTTGGCGGCGAACCCACGCCGTATCTTCCCTTCATACTGAGAACACTGAGCCACGTGAAGTCCAATATTCCGGTCGTCTGGAATTCCAACTTCTACATGTCAGAGAAATCGATGAGTCTTCTGGAGAGCGTGGTGGATGTTTACCTGTCAGACTTCAAGTACGGAAATGATGACTGCGCCCAGAGGCTCTCCGACGTGCCTAACTACTCGGAGGTCGTCAAAAGAAATCATCTGCTGGCCTTCAAAGACGCTGAACTGGTCATCCGGCATCTGATTTTGCCGAATCACGTTGACTGCTGCACCAGGCCCGTTCTGGACTTTATCGCCGAGAAATTCGGTGACATGGCGGTGGTGAATCTAATGGACCAGTACCGCCCCTGCTACCAGGCGCATCGGTTTCCAGATATCGACCGGCGAATAACGGCTGAGGAGTTTGAAACGGCTTTCAGCTATGCGCAGAAGCTGGGGTTGAATTTTATCACATAGCTACGGCACTTATTCCCGTTACGTGGGCTCCGCAGGCAGCAGATTCCCGTGGGCGGCAGATGTCCAGAGGCTGTCCCACAAGTCCATTGTCATCGCGGGCGACTGAAGGGAGCGTGGCGATCTCAATTGTATAACTGTCCCTGCTACAAGGGATTGCCACGTCGTACGATCAAGGCGGACTTCTCGCAATGGGCATAATGGTTAAGAATCATGCTTTTGGCACAGCTTCACAAGGCCCCTGATTTACTCACCTAATCTATGGTGGCCGACGCGTTTTATGACCGCCTTGAGGCTCTCCTGACAAGCCTGTCAAGTTTCTGCCTTAAAGGAATCAACGGCATCAGGCCCACGATCTGATCTACCAGTTTGCCATTATAAAAAAGAATAATCGTCGGAACGCTTCTGATTTGATATTTTGCCGCCGTTATGGTATTGTATTCCACATTTAGTTTAAAGATATTCAACTTGCCTACATACTCAGGCCCAATTTCATTCAACAAGCCTCCCATCACTTGACAGGGAGGGCATCGTGGTGACCAAAAATCAATCACAACCGGTATCTCAGACAGAAGCACTTCCTGTTCAAAGGTTTCATCAGTGACCACCCTGGGTTTTCCCGGTTTCGGTTTAATGCCAAATAGCTTTGCCAAAAATCCCATAGTTAAAAAATATTAATTAGTTTTGGTTTTGCTTTCTTTTACATTCTTCGGCCCCATCCTAAAGCGTCGTTAGAGCCGAGCCAAGCATTCTCTCCGCTTCTCTGTTAGCCTCCGATTCTGGATTCTTATCGAGGATTTTAAGTCGATATTTCCCATGTAAACGCTTGGCTACGCAACCAAGCCTTCCAATTACATAATAATAACAAAATCTTCCTCGAAATCCGACCAATTATAGTCTCTTTCTTCGTGGGCGGCAGATGTCCACATCTGCCCCAGCTTGCGTCCATCATTACAAAGTGGTGTCGGGCGACCCCGCTCGACAGCTCCAAATAAACCGGATCAATCTGGGCGGAATGTCTCATTTTTTGGGTACGCGGAGCCGAAAACTAAATAGGTGGGAGGTTTTACTCCGCCGCGCCCGTGGAAACAGGTGAACGATCGTTAAAGCTCAAAGGAGAATTCGATGAAGGGAAGCTTAATCCTCGACAAAATAAAGGATCGCCAGTTGCGGCACCAGTGGCATAACCGCCTGGATCAATTACACTTAGCACTGGACAAGCTCAACAAAGTGAGGATGTCTCAGGGCAGCGGCGAGTCTGAACTGGAATATCTTGAGGCCGTTTTGAGGTTTGCCGAGGCCCGCGATGACGAGCGGAATTTCTTCTGGGACACGTTTGTCGAAGAGAGAGTTGACGACCGACAGCCGGAGTCGTAGGGCATGACCCCTGCAGTTCTGATGCACTCTCGGTGTTCCCGTGGGCGGCAGATGTCAACATCTACCCTAGTATAAGCCCTGCATATGAGGCATCAACTGTAAACCCAACGCAAACTGTGGCCCACCCGTCCGATGCAACAATAATAGAACAGCCTTAAGATTGCTGCTGGCGCACGAGGACGCATGCCACCCACAAAATAAAACAGGCTCACCCCTCACCCCACCCACTTGCACAGGGTGGCGGCGAGGATGGCGGCGGGGTTGCCGATGGCGTAGCCCAAAAGCGCCATCAGGATCGAGACCGGCACCAGAGTCGTGCGGTGATAAGCCGCAACAATCGGCGCTGAGGCCGCACCCCCGATATTAGCCGCCGAGGAAATCGCCGCTGTGTGTACGTCGACCTTGAATATCTTAGCTGCCATAACGAGAAACGCGCCGTGAATGAAAATCCAGATATACGCCCCCAGCAAGAACCAGAAGACAGACGTGCTCAGGTTGGACAGGTCGGCCTTGGCCCCCATCCGCGCCACGAACAGATAGACCAGCGCCATCGCCAGAGCGTGCGAACCGGGGATCTTGCTGGCGCGTGTGAATGACAGGATAATACCAACGATTGTGACAATGAGAATCTTGTACGTATTCACAGAGAACACCGGCGGCATCGGCGGCAACATGCCTGCTATCCATGTAGCTAAAGCCGTAACACCAAAACCGAAAAAGGCTAAATACAGATAGTGGCGCATCTCTACTTTACCCTTGTCTGTGGTCAGCTCCGCTGCCGCCTTTTCCATTGCCTCTAACCTGCCTTTGGCTATGCCGGTGAAGCGGTTGAACCAGCCGGCAAGGTTTTTCGAGGCGAGCATTATCGGTAGCCAGATCAAATAGACGGCGTTGTCGGCGATTACGGCATAACCGAAATCGAGCGTGCTTTCGTCCAGATCGAGCGCTATGGCTACCGCGGCCATATTGCCCGTGCCGCCGATCCAGCTCCCGGCCAGCGCCCCGAACCCTTTCCACGCCTCCGGCCCCAGGCCGTGCTTGACAATGAAGAACCCAATCGGTGCTCCGATTACAACACCCAGCGTGCCGGCGAGCATTACAAACACTCCTTTACCCATCACGCGGATGGTGGCCAGGATATCCACGTCCAGAAGCATGATGACCAGGAACATGGGCAGGATGTTATCGCCCATGAAATCGTAGACTGGCGCTTTGGTCGGGATGAGGCCGCTGTTGGACAGCACTACCGGAATGAGATAGATGAAGATCAGGGGTGGAAAATAATTAAAGAATTTCCAAGCAGTTTTCTTTTCCAGAAAAAAGAAAAACGATGTCACCGCCGCCAGCACGGCAAGAATGCCGGCCGCGGATGTGATGAGTGATTGCGGCATAATTCCTTTCAGGTTCGCCAAATGTTTGCCTGAATGTATTTAATAGCATTGCAAAAGACAAACCAAAAAGCGGGCGGTAGATGCAAAACATGCTGTCTTTTTCTGCAGATTGTCTTATATTGCAACCGATGACCGATGAAATCAGGCTCAAGGAAAGCTACACGCTTGCCAAGTGTTGTTCTCCGTCGCCTGAGGATAAGATTGTCGGCTACTTCAGCCACGACAATTACCTCAAGGTGCATCGCCACGACTGCGGGAATCTCAAGAAAGCCGAGCCGGCGAGGCTGGTAGCCCTGTCATGGGATGATATACTGGAAGGAGCAAGCTTCACTCCGGGGCCGGATTACCACAAGCTGGACGCAACGGACTTTGCAGTGTTACAGCATCACCTGGACTACGGCATTGATTATTCCCTGATGGTTGCCAAGGCGCTGGCCATTCCCAGACAGGATGCGTTCGAGCGGCATAAGCGGTTAAAAGATCAGGGCCTTCTAAAAAGGGTCGAGCCGCGAATAGTGCAATACCGCAAGGGAATTGTCGACAACAAGTGGATTAAGCACCGCAATCATACCTATTACGACCTGACCGAAAAAGGAAAAGCCTACCTTGAGTATCACCAAATTCACAGTGGTTGATATTAATTTGTCAATGACAGTCAACAACGCGGAACAGTCTGTAGGGCAATGACGTAATATGATAGTAATAAACTGGAACACAAAAACCATAAAGGAGTTTTCCATGCGTGGCAAAATGTCAATGCTGATCGCATTCATCCTGTCGCTTTCGGTCCTGTTTGCAAGCGACGCCTTTGCCGGACGACGGGTGCGCACGATAGGCGGCCCGAAGCCTCAGGCAAAAAAGGATGAGAAAAAACCCGACAAAGATAAGCTAAAACCGTTTAAGGAACTGATCAAAGACAAGGTGGTTATCGAAGGATTGTTCACCTTCTACCATGACACCACCGACAACAGCATGTTAATGGAGATCAAACCGGAGCAGTTTGGGCCGGTCTATCTATGCGGTGAGACCCGCTCCGGAGCCGAGGGGGCCGCATACGATAACGCCTCGATGGGGCGCTCTTTCCCGTTTTACTTCAAGCGGGTCGGCAAGAAGCTGTTGATGCTGGAGAAGAATGTGCGCATTCGGGCCGACACAGCTGCCAGCCTCCACCGAGCGATAGAGCGCGGCATTACCGACCATCTCTTTGGTTCAACACCGGTCAAGTCGAAACCGCATGATTCAACGAGCGCTATCCTCGTCGATCCTGCCAGTTTCTTCATTCGAGATGCGCAGAACGTCGCCTACTTCTTCGGCAAATCGCGCAAGGCCGGTTTCACCTTCGACGACAAAAACAGCTACTTCGAGTTGGTCAAGTCGTTTCCTGAGAACACTGAGATCGACGTGAAGCTGCACTATAAGACCTCCAAACCCTTCTCTGCTACCACCATGCAGAACCCATACAGCATGTTTCACACCTACCACTATTCCCTTTCGACGCTGCCGGAGACTGACTATGTGCCCAGGCTTGCCGACGACCGGGTGGGTCACTTCCTTACTCTTTACCAGGATTATTCAAGCCTTGACGAGGAAACGCCATACGTTCGATACATCGAGCGCTGGCACTTGAAAAAGAAAGCCCCGGATGCTCGGATCTCGGAACCGGTGGAGCCTATTGTCTTCTGGGTGGAAAACACCGTTCCGCCTGAATATCGTGACGCTGTTGCCGAGGGTATTGAGTTCTGGAATCATTCCTTTGAGAAGATCGGATTCCGCAACGCCATAGTGGCCAAGCAAATGCCCGATACTGCCGAATGGGATCCGGCCGACGTACGTTACAACACGGTGCGCTGGATTGTCAGACCAGGCGTTGCTTACGCAGTCGGTCCCAGCCGGGCGAATCCTTTCACCGGACAGATTTATGACTCCGATGTGAGAGTCTGTGCAGATTTCATTCGTCACATGTTTATCAACATGGAGTACTTCATACAACCGGTCTCCTTTGACGGACAGGCATTTGATCAAGAGATTCCCTTCCAGCCTGACTTCAACGGTACTGATCCTCGCGTTTGTACGTACGGCGCGGAATCGGCCAAGGAAGCCGCCTTTGGTCTGGCGTACATGTTAAGCACCGCGGGCGATCTGACCGACAAGGATTCGTTGACCAAAGAATATGTTCATTCCTACCTGGTGGAACTGGTGGCGCACGAAATTGGTCACACCCTTGGCTTTCGCCACAACTTCAAGGCATCGACCATTTACAGCCTCGAGCAGATGAACGACCGCGACTTTACCCGCGAACACGGCATGACCGGCACGGTCATGGACTATACCGCTCCCAATATTGCCGGTCCCGAAAAGGCGCAGGGGGAGTTCTATGCCTCGGTGCCCGGACCTTATGACGATTGGGCAATCGAATATGCGTACTCCGACTTCAGCGCTGACACTCCGCAAGAAGAGCTGCCGAGACTGCGCAAGATTGCCTCGCGCGCTCCGGAACCGGAATTGACCTACGGTACGGATGAAGATGCCTTTGGATACAGCGCCAAGTCCATTGACCCGATGTGCAACCTGTTCGACATGGGAGACGATCCGATCGCCTACTGCGAGCACCGGATGAGGCTGACCGACGAGCTCTGGCAGAACTCGCTGGGTGAGTTTGAGAAACCGGGCGAAGGGTACCAGAAGGTGCTACGAGCGTTCCGGTCCGGATGGCGCTCGTACTATGAATCAGCGCTGTACGCCTCCAAGTTCATTGGCGGCATCTACCACAACCGGCACCATGTCGGCGATCCGGGTGGGAAGGTGCCGTTTGAGCCGGTGCCGGCATCCGAGCAACGCCGCGCCATGGCTTTCTTGCGTGACAATATCTTTGCGGCCGACGCCTTTGTTTTCCCGGCCGACGTGCTCAACAAACTTCAGCCGGAACGATTCCCAGACTTCAACTGGTCCGTGTACTCTGTGGCGCAGATTGACTTTCCCCTTCACGCTGCCGTTCTGGGCGTGCAAAACATAGCCCTGAGGATGCTATACAGCACCCATATCTTAAACCGACTGGTAGACAATCAAGAGCGATATGAAGACGGACAGGAGCGGTATACGATGTATGACATGTATACCGACGTACGCAGAGCAATCTGGTCTGAGATTGTCGCCCCGGTAAATGTAAACAGCTTCCATCGCCAGTTACAGCTTCTCCATCTCAAGAGAATCGTTGACATATACCTCAGCGACTCCTTCAGCTACCCGTTCGATGCCCGCACCCTGGCGGCCAATGATCTCGATATCCTGGAAGAGGCGGCCCAGAAGGCTGTCGGTTCGTCGGCTATTGACGGCATGACACGCGCCCATTTCAAGGAAGTCTTGCGCCAGATATCCGCCGCCAAAGGTGCCAAGCGTGATTTCACCGTTGTCGGGAAAAAGTGAGCAGGCTTGACCGGATTTCATACCCTCTTTTATTAAAGGCGGGAACTCGTATTCCCGCCTTATTTTTTATGCGAGGAGGACATCGATGAATTCGGTACCCCACCCAACGGGTGGGTGTTTATCGACCGAGAAGTCCATGTCGAGAATGCTGTGGGCGGCAGATGTCCAGAGCTTGTCCCATAAGGTTTATAAGTGCAATTCGGGACACCTGGGAAGTCATGGTGAGCGGGGTCGAACCATGACGCAATATAGTTGAGGACAGCTAATGGGCGATATTAGAGAAGTAGCCTTCAGAAAGGCCGGGTTCGACTGTTGCTTCGAGATTCGTAGAAATACTTGATGTAGTTCCAGGCGTCGATGGCTTTGTCGGCGTAGACAAACAGATTGATGTCTTCCTCGTCGATAGTGCCCTCTTTGACTAGGTAGTCAAAGTCAATCAGCTTCCGCCAGTATTTTTCGCCAAAGAGGATAATCGGCAGCCGTTTCACTACTCCGGTCTGAACCAGGGTCAATGCCTCGAACAGCTCATCCATCGTTCCATACCCGCCGGGAAAGGCTACCAGAGCTTTTGCCCGCAGGAAGAAGTGCATCTTTCTTAAGGCAAAGTAATGGAACTGCATACACAGTTCCGGTGAAATGTACGGATTTGGCTGTTGTTCCATGGGAATAGAAATATTCATTCCAATCGACTTGGCGTCGACGTCATACGCTCCCCGATTGGCAGCTTCCATAATCCCCGGGCCACCGCCGGTGACAATGACGAACTGGTGCTCGTTGCGCATCTGACATTCTTTGGACACCAGTCGGCCGAGCTCCCGCGCCTCGTCATAAAAGTGAGACTTGACTCGAATTGCTTTGGCGATTCTCAACTGTTTTTTCAAAGTGGCGTTGCCCGGTTTTCTCTTGAGTTTCGCCTCAATCTTTTTTACCCGGACCTCAGCTTTCCTTGGCTCAAGTATCCGGGTGCCGCCAAATACCACAATAGTCGAGACGATTTTCTGCTTGCGCAGGATAAGTTCCGGTTTCAACAGCTCAAGCTGTAAGCGTACCGGACGAAGATCATCAGTGTCTATGAAATCATTGTCGTGATAGGCAATCTTATACGCGGGTGATTTCTTCAGTTTCTTGACCATCAATTCGGTATCATTGTTCTTTCTTGGCATTGCATATCCTATGTCTAAGACCTACCGCCAAGCCGTCTCAGGTTTGTAGACATTCGCTGCCTGACCTGTTGTCGGGTTTCTCATTCGTCCGCCTTAGGCGGACTCCATTCGCTGCCCGACCTACTACGCTCGTACGCTTCGCTAGGAGTGTCGACGCACACCAACACCTTGGGGCTCCCCCGTTTGCGTGCAGCCTCGGAATGAAAAAGACTGACTGCAGTCCATCTGCCGCTGTGCCTATGGAGCAACCTCCTCGGAAACTGACTCTTCGAGGGGAACCCCAGCGGGAACGCCTAAACAAATTCCCAGCGACTGCGCGGTCTTCAGCAAGGGATGATCTGGCGTAATCGTACGTTGAACGCCGGCGACCTCCTTGATGGGTGTGGTTCCTATCTCTCCCTTCTTCATAGCGACCATCTGGCCGAACTCTCCGCGGGAGACCATGTGCACGGCTTCGGCACCGAACCTGGTAGCCAGTATGCGGTCAAATGCCGTCGGTGAGCCGCCTCTGAGAAGGTGCCCCAGAATTGTCACGCGGCACTCAATATTGGTGAGGCCCTCGATCTGTGAGGCAATCTGGTGCGAGATGCCACCCAGCCGGATGGGATCGGGAGAGCCTTTGACCGTGCGCTTCACGACCATCTTGCCGCCAATCGGTCTGGCTCCCTCACCGACCACAACGATGGAGAAGTTTTTGCCCACGGCGTTTCTGGTTTTGATAGCGTCGCAGATGGCATCGATGTCATATGGAAACTCCGGCATCAGAATGATGTCGCCCCCACCGGCCAGACCGGAAAGCAGGGCCAGCCAGCCGGCATACCGCCCCATTACCTCAATAATCATAACCCGGTGATGTGACTGGGCGGTGGTGTGAATCTTGTCAATTGCTTCTGTCGCGGTTGCGAAGGCGGAGTCAAAGCCGAAAGTGACATCGGTTCCCGGCAGGTCATTGTCAATCGTTTTGGGCACGCCTACAATCGGCAGCCCCTTGTCAATCATACCTGCCGAGGCCGCCATTGTACCGTCGCCGCCGATGGCAATCAGGCCGTCGAGTCCTAAAGATTCAAAAGTCCGAAGCACCTGGCTGGAGCGGTCGAGGTAGATATAATCATCCCCTTCCAATATCGGATAATGAAAAGGATTGGCCCGGTTGGAAGTTCCCAGGATAGTGCCGCCTAGCGCCAGGATGCCCGACACATCCTTAGTATTAAGTTCGCGATGCCGGCCCTCGACCAGCCCTTCGTAGCCGTCGATAAAGCCGATAATTTCCATATCGTAGTCGTTATCAGCCGTCTTGACGATTGCCCTTAGAACGGCATTCAGGCCGGGGCAATCGCCTCCGCCGGTCAAAACGCCGATTCTTCTGGGTGCTTTTGCCATATTTCAATAATAGGTAAACTTACCCGACCTTCTTAAGTGTTTAACGTTCAATGGCAAAGATAATGCTTGTATCTATTGTCGACAAACGCAAAATTAAGATAATAGCAATTTATATCAAAGCGGCTTTCTGCTTAATACTTGACTTAGTTGATAGTTTTGGTGTAAAATATACCTGTGATTCAGGCGATAAACTAATAGGCCTCCGAACGGGAAGTACGGTATAGACAATAGGGTGACGGATGCGCGTAAAACAATTCCTCGTACTGCCAAAGCTGCCTGAACGGATAATCACTCTCCAGGAGTTGGCAAGAAATCTCTGGTACTGCTGGAACTGGGACCTGGTTAAACTGTTTATCAGGCTTGATCCTGAAATGTGGGAGGCCTGTTACCAAAACCCGGTTGAGATGCTTTCTAAACTGCCGCAGGAAACCCTCCAGCGGGCTGCCGACGATGACGGTTTTGTGGCCAGTCTTGACCGGGTATATGGGAAATACCGTGAATACCTGACCCGCAAGAGGTGGTTCCACGACAAGTACGGTGAATTCGAAAATAACCCGGTGGCCTACTTCTCCCTTGAATATGGCCTCGATACCGGGCTTCCGGTCTACTCCGGAGGCCTGGGTGTGTTGTCGGGCGACACCCTGAAATCGGCCTCCGACCTCGGTCTGCCCCATGTGGCGGTGGGACTGTTGTATCGCTACGGCTACTTCCGCCAGTTCCTCTCCAGCGACGGCTGGCAGCAGGAACGGTACGAGGAAAACGACTGGTACCACATGCCGGTGCAATTGGTCAAGGATGACCGCGACCAACCTCTGAGAGTATCGATCAAGATTGACCAGGCGCCGGTGCAAATACAGATATGGAAAGTAATGGTGGGAGTGATACCGCTGTACCTGCTCGACACCAATATCCCGGAAAATTCCTCAAAGTGCCGCGACATCACGACCGTCCTCTACGGCGGCGACAAAGACATGCGTATCCGGCAGGAAATTATTCTCGGGATCGGCGGAGTCAGAGCCCTCAGAGCGGTCGGTATAGAACCTGCTGTTTATCACATGAACGAAGGCCATTCCTGGTTTCTGACCCTGGAGCGGATGAGGTACCTCATGCACGAGAAGAACCTCAGTTTTGCCGAAGCCAGTCAGTACATCTGGTCGACCACCGTTTTTACCACCCACACGCCGGTGCCAGCCGGGCATGAGAAGTTCGACTCTGCTCTGGTCCATCGTTATCGTGGAGAATTCGTGTCGGATCTCGGTTTGAGCTGGAAGGATTTTCTGGCCCTGGGTCGAGTGATTCCGGACGACGAGACTGAACCCTTCTGTATGACGGTGGCCGCCTTGAAACTGTCAGCCTTTGCCAACGGAGTGTCCCAACTGCACGGAAGGATTTCCCGTCAGATGTGGCACAATATCTGGCCGAACTTGCCGACAGAGGAAATCCCGATCGGATCAATCACAAACGGTGTTCACCCCTCCTCCTGGATTTCCCACGATATGAGCGAACTGTATGAATCCTATTTCGGCCCGCGCTACGTGGAACGCCCCGATTCTCTCGAGGTCTGGCAGCGGGCGCATAAGATCCCGGACGCGGAGCTATGGCGTATCCACAACCGGAGGCGGGAACGGCTGGTGTTTTTTGCTCGCAAGAGGCTGAAACAGCAGCTCACCCGCCGAGGAGCCTCCCAGATTGATATACAGCGGGCGGAACAGATCCTGGATCCGCAGATACTGACGATCGGTTTTGCCCGGCGGTTCTCCACTTATAAGCGAGGAAATCTCCTCTTCAGCGACATCGACAGGTTGGATAAAATGATCAACAACCAGGAACGTCTGGTGCAGGTAATCATTGCCGGCAAAGCCCACCCCTTGGACAGCCCCGGCAAAGAGATTATAAAACAGATTGTCGGCTATGCCTCCGAGGAACGCTTCCGCAACCGCATCATATTTCTGGAGGATTACGACATCAACGTTGCCCGCTACCTGGTCCAGGGCGTCGACGTCTGGCTTAATAATCCGCGCCGTCCCCAGGAGGCCTCGGGAACATCGGGTATGAAAGCCGCCCTCAACGGTGCTCTGAACGTCTCTATTCTTGATGGATGGTGGGTAGAGGGTTACAGCGATGAGACCGGCTTCAAGATCGGCAACGGGGAGGAGTATGACAATGTCGAGGTTCAGGACCATCTTGAGTCGGAGCTGCTTTACAACGTGCTGGAAAGGGAGGTTATCCCGCTCTTTCACGAGCGCAACGAAATCGGCCTGCCCACAAAGTGGATATCAAAGATGAAAGCGACTATCCAGATGGCGGGAGAACGCTTCTCGGCCCAGCGCATGCTCATGAACTACACCGATCAATTCTATATTCCTGCCATAAGATTGAGCATCAAAATGCAGGAAAACGGCCATGAGCTTACCAGACAGGTAACCGCCTGGCTGGAGCGCATGAGCAGCAGTTGGGACAAAATTGCCATAACGGACGTAGAAGTGCCGGAGATGGGGCCCACGCTGTTCGTCGGCCAGAAGTTCTCCATCACTATCAAGGTCTTTCTGGGCAGCATTACTCCGGCTGATGTTCGGGTGGAGGTGGTATCAGGCAAGCTGAACTCTCAGGAGCAGATACTGGACTATATTCCTTTAGCCGCGAGCCTGGCCGCCAACCCCCGCCAGGATGGTGCTACCGATAATGGAACATACACCTTTACGGGCGAAGTGACCTGCAATGAATCGGGAAGGTTCGGCATTACGGCGCGCATTGTCCCGAAAAATGACAACCTCCCTCATACGTTGAAGCCCAAGCTTATCAGTTGGTGGTAGGGCAACAAGGTTGCTTTTATGGGTTGCCGCTGTCGGTTATTGATGCGGGCTTAACCACGCCGTTTTCAACTTACTGTTTGGTTGCTGTCAATCTTACGTTTATTCTCGTTATATATGCCTCTGAACAACGGAAACCTTGGCGTTTCCCATTCGTAGACCTATTCAACTATGGTCACTTGCAAACCCGCAGTCCAGCAGCCTGTCAACGATTCCCCAAAAGGACATTTTGCCCCCTGTTTGGTCACTGTGAAATCGGGCGGTGCGACTAATTGCTTGACAGATCATAAAGCCGGACTTTTATTCACGCCCAAATGAAAACACACACTAAAATCATGGAGGAAGCGATGGTGAGAAGTGTAACACACGTGTTCGTCTTGCTGGTTTGCTTGAGCCTGCTTTACGTGACGACTGTTTCCGGCTTTGACTTCTCAGAGCTGGAAAACTCAGTTACGGAATTCACACTGGAAAACGGGCTGAAAATCGTCGTTCTGGAACGGCATGAAGCGCCGGTCATTTCGTTCGTTACCTGGGCTAATGTCGGCGCCGTGGACGACCCCAAGGGGTACACTGGTCTGTCTCACATGTTTGAGCACATGGCCTTCAAAGGCACCACGACCTTGGGCACGAAAGACATCAAGAAGGAGCGGCAACTGATTGCGGTCGAGGACTCGGTCTTTCTGGAACTTCGGGCGGAGAGGAAAAAAGGACGGCTGGCCGATTCCGCCAAGATTAAAGCTCTGGAGGCTGCTTATGATGAGGCCCGCGACGCCTCATACGAATACGTTGTCCCCAATGAACTCGGGAATGTTGTTGAGCGGGAAGGCGGTGTAGGCCTCAACGCCGGCACTGGGTATGATCTCACCGTTTACTTCATGAATTTTCCGTCAAACCGGCTTGAACTGTGGATGTCCCTTGAATCGGAGCGTTTTCTCAATCCAGTGTTGCGGGAGATGTACAAGGAACGTGACGTTGTTGCTGAGGAGCGGCGGATGAGGACCGACTCGAATCCCTTCGGACGGCTGCTTGAAGAGTTTCTGGCTGTTGCTTTCAAAGCCCATCCATACGGCATTCCCGTAATCGGGCATATGTCTGATATCCAGAACTACTCCCGTCCAGCCGCCCGGGCACAGTTCGAAAAGTATTACGGCCCCTCAAATCTGACTGTCGCTATTGTCGGAGATGTCAAGCCAAAGGACGTAAAGAAACTTGCGGAAAAATACTGGGGGAGCCTTCCCTATCGTCCGGCTCCGGAGCGCATCGCGACAGTTGAACCGGAACAACTTGGCGAGCGCCGGGTGGTGCTCGAAGATCCCTCGCAGCCTATCTATCTGGTTGGCTGGCATATCCCTGAAGGAACTCATCCCGACCGACCGGCTCTTGAGGCCCTCGTTGACCACCTTGGTCAGGGCCGCACCTCTCTTTTATACAAGAACCTGGTGAAGGAAAAGAAGATCGCTATGCAGGTCGCAGCCTTTGCCGGCTTCCCGGGTGACAAGTATCCCACTTTAGTGGCCGCTTTTGCTATGGCTGCAAGCGGCCATACCAACGAAGAGTGTGAAACTGAGATATTCAAGGAAGTCGAGAAGCTCAAAAACGAACTGATCAGTGAAGAAGACCTGGACAAAATCAAAGCCCGGACCAAGGCCACTCTGATAAACCAGTTAGACGACAACCAGGGACTTGCGTTACAGTTAGCTGGTTATCAGGTTTTCTGGGGTGACTGGAGGGAGCTGTTTCAAGAGCTTGACCGGATAAACGCCGTCACCGCCGAAGACGTACAACACGTGGCCAAGAAGTACCTGACGAAGAAAAACCGGGTCGTGGGTTTGATAAACACAGAAGAAAGCTAAGCCGGGGAGTAAAGAACAATGCGAAGAAACATAACATTAATAATGTTGTTTGCCCTGGTGTTGGCGCTGATGACGTTGAGCGCCAATGCGCAGGATGTAGAGAAGCTGAAGTTTCCAAAACTTAGCGAACTCAAAGTTCCTGAGATTGACCGAGTCACGATGGATAACGGCATCCGTCTTTATCTGCTGGAAGACAAAAGCCTGCCGCTGTTTCATGTCTCTGTGCGGGTGAACTGTGGTTCCCACCTGGAGCCGGAGGACAAGATTGGCCTGGCTGACATCTGTGGCACCGTCATGCGCACCGGAGGCACCGCCAAATGGACCGGCGATGAAATCGATGAACTCTTGGAAGGTGTCGGCGCTTCGGTGGAGACATACATTGGTACCCTATCCGGAGGAGCCAGGGTTAACGTCCTGAGCGAGTACACTGATCTTGGTCTTGAAGTGCTCTCTGAGGTCCTGCGCCGTCCTGTCTTCGAGGAAGACAAGATCGAGCTGGCCAAGGTTCAGGAGCGTTCGGCCATTGCTCGCCGCAATGATGATCCCCAGCAGATTACCTTCCGCGAGTACAGGAAGATCATCTACGGAGCCAATTCGCCGTACGCCCGCCACAGCGAATATGCAACTATCAACTCCATAACCCGTGATGACCTGGTTGCTTTCCACAAGACATACTTTCACCCGCAGAACGTTCAGATAGCTGTCTGGGGTGACTTCGACAAGACGGCGCTGTTGTCAAAAATCGACGAGTTCTTTGGTGATTGGGAGAGAACGGGTGAGCCGGTTTCCAAACCGCCAAAGGTGGATTACGAGTATCAGAGCAAAGTATACTACATAAAGAAAACTGACGTTAATCAGTCAAATATCGTGATGGGTCACATCGGCGGTCTTCTTACCGACGATGACTACGCCGATCGCATTGTGATGAACAATATCCTGGGCGGGTCATTTGGTAGCCGGCTGTTCAACTCCGTTCGCTCCCGCGAGGGGCTGGCCTACGCCGTGTTCGGTGTCTATACGGCCAATATCATGTATCCCGGCGTGTTCTACAACTATGCCTCTACCAAGTCCGAAACAACAGCTAAAACGGTACAGGAGGTCATTAAAGAAATCAAACGGATACAGACTGATCCACCCAACGATAGCGAGATGCGTATGGGCAAAGACGGCTATCTGAACTCGTTCGTTTTCAAGTTTGACACCAAACAGGAAGTCGTGACGCGCCTGATGAATTATGACTTCTATGGTTTGCCGGAGGACTTTCTTTTCCAGGAAAAGGAGAACGTCGAGAAGGTAACGCCCAATAATGTCATTGCCGCGGCAAAGAACAACCTTCATCCCGATGCTCTGCACATTCTCGTGGTGGGCAAAGGCGAGGATTTTGACATGCCGCTCGAGCAACTGGGGTTTGGCTTGGTGGATACGATCGACATCACGATACCGTCGGCTGAAGAGAAGAAGGAACTCGCCATAACGCCGGAAAATCTCAAAAAGGGAATGGAAGTCCTTCAAAAAGCGGTTGAGGCCCACGGCGGACTGGAGAATTTCAAGAAGGTCAACTCCATTTCAATCAAGGGCACTTATCTTTTGTCTGTGCGCGGCACTGAGATTCCTATCGCCATAGAGTGGCTTAGGGTACTTCCGGACAAGAATAAGTCAGTCATGAGCGTCATGGGCCAGAAGATAATGCAGATCAGAAACGGAAACAGTGGCTGGAAGACCGATCAGATGACCATGGAACTGACCGCGATGACGGAGGAGGATATTGCCGACGACAAGAAAAACTGGAACCGCAGCACCATCCATATCTTTGCGTCCTCCGATAACCCCTACTACCAGGCTGTCTATGACGGCACGGGGAAAGTTAACGAAATGCCGGTGACGTACATGGAACTGGTGGACAAAGATGACGCACCACTATGCCGGCTGGCTTTCAACAGCGAGACTTACGAATTGGTCGGTAAATTCTATTATGATGAGACCCCGCTCGGCGCCGGAACGATCGAGGAAACGGTTTCCAACTTTTCCCAGATCAGCGGCGTCAAACTGCCGATGACTACGGTCAGGTTTTTGAACGATCAGAAAATGAGTCAGACCGACATTGCCGAGTTCATCATCAACGGTGAAATTCCTCCGGACGCCTTTGCCAAGCCGGAGTAACGTATCTGTTCAAACTCAATATATAGGGCCGGTCCGTCGGGGCCGGCCTTTTTCATGACCGAAATCGCTTGACAAAGTCGGACATTTACCTTAATATATGTATAATAATAGTTGTCTTCAAAATCGACTAGTCGAAAAGAGACCACTCGCGGAAAAGGAAGCTGCTTGATCTCATAGTTAATGTTGATCGATGTTAACCTCTGTATTGGAAAGGAGAGATCCAATATGTTGCGCAAAGGTTCGGTTAGCAGGCTGTGGATTAAGGGTTTTATAGCTCTCGTTCTTTCGTCCCTGTCGACAACTCACTCGGCACAAGCTCAGGTACCGGAGTTGGTCTTTACCGTCCCGGACACGTCTGTTGCCGCCGGGGAGGTAGAGGCGATGCTCAATATCTACATAACTAACTACTTCGACACCATTGCCGGTTTTCAGTTTGTGCTGGTATCCGAACGACCCGACCTGGTCAGCTTCAATTTCGACAATGGCGGCTTTGACACTGCCGGCACTCTTGTCTCGGGCTTCGAGTACGTGCAGGGCATCGACCGAGCCGGTGACCAGAGCGAGATATGGTTTCGTTGTATCGCCAACCTCCCTTTTGACACGATTCACAACTGGGGTTTCCCCCCACAACAGGGAGGAGTGGCGGTAAAAATCCCTTTCAATACGGCTCCGACTCCGGATTCCGCTCTTACCAGCATTATCAGCGTGACCACTCCGGTGGACTTTTCCGACCCTTGGGGATACTCTATCGGGGTTGTAACCGAGACTGTCTACGACACCACCTTTTATCTTTGCAACCTGTGGCAAAATGATACCTGCCTTGAGTGGCTTGAGGTCGATCCGGACTCGGCCGGCTATGACTCATTGTACGTGGATACGAGCCTTTACGGGTATCTTGACACCACCAGAGTCATCATTAATGACGGCTCAATTACGATTCAAGAGCCCGAGATGCAATGCGACTTTGACAGCGACGGCGGAATCACGGTAGCCGATCTGGCCACTTTCGTCCAATGTCTGTTTGGCAATCCGCCGCCCCCGCCGGAGGTCTGCCAGGCCATTGAGTGCGACGCCGACGGAAGTGGTGCGGTGAACGTCGCTGATCTAATCTACCTGGTTAATTACCTCTTTTTTGGTGGCCCGCCGCCGGTGTAATGCCAAGTTGCATTCAAAAGTATACTAGCGATTTGGTGGTGTCGGGCGACTCGAGGCTGTCCCAAAAGCCGGTTTGCAAGGCATAGAGATGTCAAGTTGAGTCGCGACACAACGTACAATGAAGTCTGTCATTTCCGCGATAGCGGGAATCCAGAAAAAAGTAACTCTAAGTCCACCAACACACTCCGGATAGTCAGCTGAAAATAACAAAAGAATGGATTCGCTAACTTCACAAACGAAGTGCAACACCTTACTAAGGTGTTGTTATGGAACAAAGATATGCTCAGATCAACATTGAAGAGCGATGCGAGATTGCCCGTTTACGTGCCACGGGGCGCTCGA